>ERZ773139.248-NODE-248-length-76308-cov-6.182472_pt1 | contig 76308 bp, 75 predicted proteins | sample MGYA00580854_ERZ773139 | MGnify/ENA primary metagenome ERZ773139 (study PRJEB29015, sample SAMEA2737809) | human gut metagenome | biome: human gut; feature: human-associated habitat; material: faeces | place: China | collected 2012 ...
AAATAATCGATGGCTTTTTTGCCGTCCACTTCTTCATTGGCAAGCAGATAAGACAGGATCTTCAGAAAATGTGATTTACCGCTACCGAAGAAACCGGAGATCCAGACGCCGATCTTGTCGGTGCTGCCTTCGATGCCTTTTTCATATTGATCGTAAAAGGCGCCAAAGTGCTTTTGCAGCTCGCGGGTAATAACGTATTCTTCCAGCTCTTGCCGGCGGTTCTGGTCGTCCGTCTGCATGACTTTGATAACGCCGGTGATGGGGCGGTCGATGCTTTTCAGAAACATATCCTGCAGTTTCATCGTATTTTATTCTCCTTTTCAAATCAAATTGAAAGCGCGGTAATAATTGTCATCCATGAATTTTTCAAATAGCAGCAAAAACTGGCCGTTATATTCGCCCGGATAAAACAGAACCACCGGAACGTCGGAAAAAACATGCTGCATATTATTCAGGATGGAGTGGCTCCGCATATAGGGGAAGACCCGCCCTATCCCTGCGATCAGCACAACGTCGCCCGGCCGGTGATCGCTGTACTTCATGTGCTCGATGTAAGCTTCCGGCGGCGCGATACGCTGAATCTGTTTCAGCATAAACTCGGCGCCACGCTGCTCCTCCATTTGCGGTATGCGGTCCAGAATGCGTCTCTCCTGGCAGATGTCCAGCAATATCTGATAAAGGTCATAAAGGAGGATCCGGCAGGGCAGATGATCCGTCTCTGCTTTTTCCGGAAGAACCTGCAAAAAATGACGAACGGTCATTTCTTCATCCGGATGATAGGAAAATACAAAAAATCCAACTTCGTTGCTTAAACCCTTGTTGTGCAAAAAGGCATCTTCTGTCATCTTTGCGCACAGCGCGTCCAGTCTTGAAAAAATATCCTGCACTGCATCACACCTCAATCCACTCTGTAAAACGCCGCCAGATAACACTGCAATCCGGCTTCCTTTAACGTGGCTTCGAGACTGTCAGAAATGAAAACCGGATATAACGTTTCGCTTCTGACACCCTCCATATAGCCGTTTTCGCGCAGCACGTTTGTTAAAACACATTTGATCTTTTTGACGGTGGCAGGACTCCAGCCCGCAACTTTTTCATCCTTTTCGCCAAGATGGGCAAAGAAAAGATTCAGGTCCTTAGCGGTTAAGGTCATATCGAGAAGACGGTATTTTTCGCCGATCACTTCGATCATGAAGTCGGCCAGCAGTTGGCTCTGACACATCATAGCCACCAGTGCCACCTGTTTTGCCTCGCTGACAGCGCCTTCGGCCAGCAAACCGACCAAGCTTGGACTATGGGCGATAAAGCGCAGACGTTTTAAGACGCATTTGCATTTTCCCTTGCTTTCGCGCTCTGTAGGGTATTGAAATAAATTTTCTGAAAAAACGCGTTCGATAATGTCACTTTCTGATAACCCCTGTTGATACAACTGCGCAACGATGCGTATTTCTCGAAACAAAAACTGCTCCCGCGTTAAAGCCCCATTGTATTGGGTCATGCTCCCAACCCCTTTCCTGCGCTGGTATAACGATCGGCTGGGGGCCTCACTTTTCAGGAAAAATGGATGTCAGCCGCTGTTTCTTTTCGATCAGAAGCGAGTTGAAATGAACGCTTCGTTTCGTCGCCTTTCCAAAAGGCCCGCTTGCGGTATCATTCCAAGGGGTGAACGTCGTAAAATTTCGTATTTTATGTAAGTGAGCCAAGCGTTTGCTATCCGCACTTTCCGATCTTCCTTACGGCTTTTGACGGCTTACGCCTGAGAAGCGAAGAGGAATACGGCAGATATCTGGCGATCAAACAAACTATGTCCATAGAATTCCAAGGTCGTTTAACGGATTGATGACCCAGCAAAGCGCTGATCGTTTGAATATCTACGCCCAGTTCCAGCAGACGTATGGCAAAGCTGTGACGAAGTGTGTGAAAATGAACGTTGACAAGTCCCAACGTCCGCATTGATCGTTGAAAATTTCGCTGCATCGTTCGCGGTTCCGCTGCATGGCCTTCCTTGCCGAAAACGAACATGTCGACCGGGGTCGCAGCCCGAAACGCCTTTTTCAGCAGAGGAAGCAAAAAAATCCGGCACAGACGGAAGCCGGTTCGAACGTTTTGATTTTGGCGCACCAGCAGTCAAAAAAGTATGCGGTTCGGCCGCTCTGCCTTTTGAAAGCCGCTGCACGGTCCGCTTCTGCTCGGAACGATCCAGCACTCGCTGTTCTGATGCTTCCCTTGGGTGTATCTTAATCTTTTTGCATGGATTTTTAAGGAACCGCTGATTAAATCGTGATATGCAGAAGCATCAATAGCTGATATAATAGGGGTATCAAGCAAAGGCGGTGCATCAGGATGAAGCAGGAAACCATCAGCGACGTGGAATACAGCGCAAGGAAACGCAAAACCAAGCGCGAGGAATTCCTTGAGATCATGGATGAAATCATCCCATGGGAGGAATGGGTGGCCTATATCGCGCCGTATGATCCGAGCGGAAAGCGCGGCCGTCCTCCGAAGGGAATTGAAAAGATGCTGCGGATGTATCTGCTTCAATGCTGGTTCAACCTGTCGGACGAAGGCGTTGAGGACGCTATCTACGATAGCTATGCCATGCGCAAATTCGTGGGGATTGATTTCTTTGAGGAAGATGCTCCGGATGCAACGACGCTCCTCAAGTTCAGGAGGCTTCTGGAGAAGAACAATCTGAACAAGGCATTCTTTGAAGCAATCAACCGTGTGATGGTGGAATCCGGTCATATCATGAGGGGCGGCACGATCGTCGATGCGACAATCATCAATGCACCGAGTTCGACCAAGAACGCGGAAAAGAAGCGCGATCCCGAGATGCACCAGACAAAGAAGGGCAACGAATGGCGCTTCGGAATGAAGTGCCATGTTGGAGTGGATGCTGGAACAGGGCTGGTTCATACCATAGAAGTCACACCAGCCAATACACATGACATCACGGTAGCTTCAAAATTGATACGATCTGATGACGAAGTTGTTTACGGAGACTCTGGGTTTGTAGGCATTCAAAAGCGTCCTGAAATCAAGGAAAACGAACACTTGGCTTCTATCGATTACCGTATCGTTCGCCGACCGGGAAGCCTGCCGAAAGTATCCGACAATGCAATTGATTGGGAGCGGTTTATCGATCATCGCAAGGCGTCTATTCGCTGTAAAGTGGAACACGTCTTCAGGATCGTGAAGCGTCAGTTTGGATACGCCAAAACGGCATATCGCGGATTGCAGAAGAACGCAAATCGGCTATATGCGTTGTTCCTCAGCTCCAATCTCTACATGCTGGCACGTGCAGGACGGTCTCTCCAAAAACTTGAGATCGCCTGATAAGGGGGTATTATGCCCATTTGGGCCTCTAGGAGCGGATTACAGGGAATCCGAATCCCGAAAAGGCTCTGGAAAGGCTGCTTTCGCGTACAGATTTGTCAATTGTAATGAAATATCTGTGATTAATCAGCGGTTCCTTAAGGATCAGTCCTTCTTCCTGAGCATAAGGAAGCGAGGCGTTCAGTAAGCGAAATATACTCTTTATGGTGCTGTAGGCCAAACCGGAGGTTTCCAATTGAAAAGCAAAATCATATATCACGGCAGGAGTCAATTCCGGCAACGTAAAATGACCGAGAAGGTGGGAAGATGTCCTTCGATCTGTCGCCGATAGACTTGAAACGAAGTTTCTTTCACACAACCCAGTATTTCATTTTCCAGCCAGTATTTTAACCAGTCTTTCAATAATGGAATCCGGCTTTGGGGGCAATAGGATCGTTCCAGACATTCCGCCTTTTTTGCAGCAAAACACAGCGTACTTCGGTATATTGATACCCATAGACATAACCAAATTTGGTTTTTCCTCCCGCTGTTTTCCCAATGACATAGCGGCCTTCATAGCGACCGTCCCGACGCTTATAAATATTTTCTCCGTGCCTGGGCATTCTTGCAACCTCCTTAGAACTGTATGGATTTTGACGGCAATTTTGACGGCTTATTTAATTTCGTTCTTCATTTTTTCTGTGCTTCTTCCTGCGTTTCTAAAGCGATCGGTCGTTGTCTGCTCGCATTGAGCGAAAGAGATTGTGATACGGTTTCTAGTTCTGTTGACATGCCCAAAATTTCTGCTTATAATAGGAAAGCGATGGAAATTGGCTTTCGGTTTTTTCCTATTATCGTTGGGATCATCGTAAAATACGAAATTTTGCGACACGGTCAGGCACATATTGGTTCTCTAACCCAAAGTAAAAAGGTTGCGGGCATCGTTAGTTTTTGCACTATATCACGGCGTATTCTCCTGCAGTGTCGACGATGAAAAGAATACTTGGAAAAACGTGCTGAATACAAAAAAACACGCGCTTTTGATAACGCGAGCTTCTGAACTTGACTTTTCTCTACAAAGGATCTAAAAAGGGCAAAAAGCTGCTGTGTATTTTTATGCATTTGTGATTTTGGCGGAGTAGGGGAAAAAGTAGGCTCGAAAATGCTGCTCAAACCTTTATGTATCAAAGCTTGCAAGAAATGCAAGTAGGCAAAAAGTAGGGAAAAACAGCATACATTCAGATTTGAGAGCATTTTCAGTCTGCTTTTTGAACAAAACAAAAATCCCGGAAACCCTTATCAATCAAGGCTTCCGGGAAGTGGTGGGATTAGTAGGGCTCGAACCTATGACCTCCACGATGTCAACGTGGCGCTCTAACCAACTGAGCTATAATCCCATTTTGACGACTGATGATGTAAAGCATCAGCAGCGAAAATAAGTATAACATGCGTCCGAAAAAAAAGCAATAGTGGAATCCAAATTTTTTCAGCGAGGTGGGACGAAAAACAAAACGGAAAAAACACACCCGCTGCTCTGAAAAAACGCTATCAGAGCAGCGGGTCTGGAATATGGAACCATTATCCCCGGGAAAACAGTGCGCCTGCAATACCGCCTCCCGCTACACCCATGGCGATGTCGCTGAGATAGGAGGTCAGGGGTAACTGCTGGCCGGAAAGGAGGGCGTAGAGCACCACCCCCAGGAGCATGTAAAGGAAACCCACCAGAGCGCCGGTCAACAGGCCACGCTCGCCGCCCGTGCCAACGGCCAGACGAACGCCTACAAAAATAGCCGCCAGCTTGATCAGCTGGTTCACTACCCGAATGACGCCGTCGGAGGGCTTGAGCCATTGCATCATGAAAGCAAAGAGCAGGATGCAGGCCAGCGTCACCCCGACCGCCCCCAGTACCCCGCGGATCAGTTTCGTCAGAAGCGTTTGCTGTCGCCGTCCCGAACGCCTGCGCGTGGGACGGGAGGCGGCCTGAGTTGTTGCAGCCATAGAAAAAACCTCCCTCGTTCGCTTTGTACTACCCTATGCGAACGAGGGAGGCTGTTATGCCTGTAAGGCAGAGAAACTTAGTTTAGCAGTTCGCCGTCGTTTTCCACGGTGACTTCTTCCACATTGCGGATGGCCCAACGGGCAACGATCATCTTGGTGTCTTCACGGCCCACGGACAACTCAATGGTGTCATCCTTGATGCTCTTGATGGTGCCATAGATGCCGCCGATGGTGCAGATGCGGTCGCCGGGCTTCAGCGCGGCCAGCATGTCTTTGACCTTCTTGTCCTTCTTTTTCTGGGGACGGATCAGGAAGAAGTAGAACACCACGAACATCAGGATCAGCGGCAGCAGCATCCCGAGCATTTCCACCAGGCCGGCGTTAGCGGTGGTGGCGGTTCCGTCAGCGGCGGTGGCCGCAGCAGTGCTGGCGGCGGTTTCCAGAGCGTAAATCGAAATCATTTTCATTAACCCCTTTCCAATGATAGGCAAATTATAGCAAATTCTTTCGTAAAGTACAAGCGCAGATTGTGAACAGATTGAAAATATCCTTATTTTTCGCTCTGCTCCGGCTGATATTGATACCAGGGCAGCATCAGGCTGTCGGCGGGCCACTGCTGTACCTCCCAGATCCGGCCGTCGGTCAGCAGGACCAGCGGCTGGCGGGAGGTGAAATACAGAGGAAGGTTCCGCTTGAGAACGGCGGTTTTCTGCAGCTTCACGTCATGGCTGGTGGGGCCGTTGGACACAAAGCACAGCTCCGGCGAGACCACATCCAGCAGGTCGGGAGAGATACCGCCCACGCCATGATGGGGGAGCTTGAGAATATCGCTCTTGAACTGCCCGGCATATTCTCGCGCCAGATCCCGCTGAGCGGTCAGACCGATGTCCGCCGTAAACAGGATGCTCCGTTCCCCATAGCGGATATGCACTACCATGGAACGGTCGTTGGTGTTTTTGGTGCCCATGTAGCGGTAGGTTTCCAGCTGCGCCCCGCCCAGCGACAGGGCCTCGCCCGCTTCGCAGACACGGATGGGAATGTTCAGCTCCCGAAGCTGATGGATCAGCTGGCGCTGGTATTTGTCCGAATCCAGCGGAAAGGTGGAAAGGTATTCGTCCGCCGGAATTTTGGCAAGCAGCTCCGCAAAGCCGTTGATATGATCCCGGTGAGGATGGGTGTTGAAAGCAAAGTCCAGCCGGTCGATCCCCAGCGCGTCACACAGACGGAAAAGGAAATCCGGCGTGGGTTCCCGTCCTACGCCCGCACAGTCCAGCACCATGGCGTGGCTTTCACAGGTGATGAAGTAGCAATCCTGCGCGCCCACGGGAATACAGAAGACCCGCAGCGTCTTGTCCTGCTGCCAGAGATCCATCTCCCGATCCTGATCGAAAACGAAGACAGTATGCTGCGGCGCTTCGGCGGTTTCCGCCGCGGCGGGTGCAAATACGGAAAGGAGCAGCAACGCCAGCAGAATGACGGCAGCCCGGAGCAACGAGCGTTTTTGAGTCATAGGCTTGATTCGTCCTTTCACGCCCGGAAATCGTCTTCCGTCACGCAGCGTCTATTGTAGCGGACGGACGAAAGGCTTGTCAATCGGACGGAAAAGTTTTGACGAAGAACTTCGAAAAAAACGGGACGCACATCGGGTTTGCCATTGACAAAAAGGCCGGTTCCGTGATATATTAACTGGGTGAGCCGCTCAAGCGGGGCTTTGAAGTGCGTAGATCGCCGCCCGGCGCTTGGCGAGTATGGATCAGGAGGTGCTTGACCATGTATGCAGTGATCGTATCTGGTGGCAAGCAATACCGTGTGTCTCAGGGAGACGTTATCTACGTGGAAAAACTGGATCAGGAAGTGGACTCTACCGTTAACTTCGACGTGCTGATGCTGGGCAGCGAAGACGGTGTGGAAGTCGGCACTCCCACCTTGGCCGGCGCGAAGGTCGAGGGCAAGGTCGTCGCTCAGGTGAAGGGCGAAAAGATCTTGATCTACAAGTACAAGAGCAAGAAGAATTACCATCGCCGTGCCGGCCATCGTCAGGCCTACACCAAGGTGGAAATCACTTCGATCGGCTGATGACCCGCGTCGTCGTATGCCGGGATGAGCGGGGCGTGCGCTCGCTGACGGTCAGCGGCCACTCAGGCTACGCCGAAAGCGGACGGGATATCGTCTGCGCGGCGGTCAGCACCCTCATCACCACCTGTGCCAACGCCATGGAAAGCGCCGCCGGTCTGGTGCCGCTGGTTTCGCAGGACGAAGCCGCGACGGAAATTTCGGTAGCGCTGCCGGAAACGCTTTCCCCGGAGCAGGAGCACGACGCTCAGGTCGTCTTCCGCACCGTTTTGCAGGGATTGCGCGACGTGGCGCAGGAATACCCTAAGCATCTGAAAATCAATGATGGGAGGACATTATCATGTTGAAGCTGAATCTTCAGTTTTTCGCTCATAAAAAAGGTATGGGCTCCACCCGCAACGGCCGCGAAAGCGAAAGCAAGCGCCTTGGCCCGAAGCGTGCCGACGGTCAGTTCTCTCTGGCCGGCAACATTCTGGTCCGCCAGCGCGGCACCCACATCCATCCCGGCCTGAACGTGGGCATCGGCAGCGACGATACCCTGTACGCCAAGGTGGACGGTATCGTTCGTTTCGAGCGTCTGGGCCGCGACAAGAAGCAGGTCAGCGTTTATCCTGTGGCTCAGTAATGACAAAGCCAGAAGACCAGTACGGTTTCAAACCGCGCTGGTCTTTTCTTTTGTTTGAATCATAAGGCGAGGGCACAGGGGAAAAATTCCGCCTTTCTATGGACGCACATGGAACTGATATGGTAAAATATTCCAAGATATTTTAGGAGAGGTGATTACATGGATTCCGTGATCCGGGATATCAATCTGGCCCCGCAGGGGATTCAGAAAATCGACTGGGTTGAAAAGCACATGCCCGTTTTGAGCGGCATTGCCAAACAGTTTCGGGAAGAACAGCCATTTGCCGGGCTGAAAGTGGTGGTCAGCGTTCATCTGGAAGCGAAGACCGCCTATCTGGCGCAGGTGATCCACGAAGGCGGCGGCGAAGTGTACGCCACCGGCTCCAATCCGTTGTCCACGCAGGACGATGTATGCGCCGGACTGGCCAGCCGAGGCGTGACCGTGCTGGCGACCCACGGCTGCACACTGGAAGAATATCATGACTTCCAGTGCAAGGCCCTGTCCGTGAAGCCGGACGTCATTATCGACGACGGCGGCGATATGGTGCATATCCTGCACGAAGAGCACCCCGAGTGGGCGGTCAACCTGCGGGGCGGCTGCGAGGAGACCACCACCGGCATCATTCGCCTGCGCAACCGGGCCAAGGCGGGCCAGCTGCGGTTCCCCATGTTCAATATCAACGACGCGGACTGCAAGCACCTGTTCGATAACCGCTACGGCACCGGACAGAGCGTGTGGGACGGCGTGATGCGCACCACCAATCTGGTGGTGGCGGGCACCACCGTCGTGGTGGCCGGGTACGGCTGGTGCGGCAAGGGCGTGGCCATGCGGGCCAAGGGGCTGGGCGCGAAGGTCGTTGTGACCGAGGTCGACCCGGTGAAAGCCATCGAGGCCGTGATGGACGGCTTTACCGTGCTGCCCATGGCGGAGGCGGCCAAGGTAGGCGACTGGTTCGTCACCGTGACCGGCTGCGACGGCGTGATCCGCCCCGAGCATATGCTGGAAATGAAGGAGGGCGCTATCCTGTGCAACGCGGGCCACTTCGACGTGGAGGTGGACGTGGCCGGGCTGCGCGCTCTGGCGAAGGAAAGCCGCGAAGTACGGCACAATATCGAGGGCTTCCTGCTGCCCAACGGCAGAACCATTTATCTGCTGGCCGAGGGGCGGCTGGTGAATCTGGCGGCAGGCGACGGCCATCCGGCGGAGATCATGGACATGAGCTTCGCCCTGCAGGCCGAGTGCGCCCGCCGTATGGCGGAGTGCGGCCGGGACATGAAGCCCGATCTGTACTCCGTGCCGGTGGACATCGACAAGGCGGTGGCCACCCGGAAGCTGACGGCGCTGGGCGTGTCCATCGACGTTCTTTCCGAGGAACAGAAAGCCTATCTGGGCGTATAATGCGCCCGAAAGCAGAGAAGAACATACATAAGAAAGGGGAAATGTTCTGATGAAGCGCAGAATCGGTATTTTGACCAGCGGCGGCGACTGCCCGGGCCTGAACGCGGCTATCCGCGGCGTTGCGCGCGCTGCTTATGAAATGTTTGACGCGGAGATCATCGGCATCCGAAACGGCTATGGCGGGTTGATCGAGGGCGACTATCAGGAAATGCGCAAGAAGCAGTTCTCCGGCATCCTGACCTTGGGCGGCACCATTTTGGGCACCAGCCGCACGCCCTTCCGCAATATGCGGATCATCGAGGAAAACGGCGTGGACAAGGTCGCCGCCATGAAAAAGACCTATAAGGACCTGAAGCTGGACTGTCTGGTCACGCTGGGCGGCAACGGCACCCACAAGACCGCCAACCTGCTCAGTGAAGAAGGCCTGAACGTGATCGGTCTGCCCAAGACCATCGACAACGATATTTACGGCACCGATTTCACCTTTGGCTTCCACACGGCGGTGGATATCGCCACTGAGGTCATCGACCGCATCCACACCACCGCCACCAGCCACGGCCGCTGCATGGTCATCGAGATCATGGGCAACAAGGCGGGCTGGCTGACGCTGTACTCCGGCGTGGCAGGCGGCGCGGATGTGATCCTGCTGCCCGAAATTCCCTACGACATCAACCGCGTGGCGGAGACCGTGGAGGCCCGGGCCAACAGCAAGAAGCCCTTCTCCATTCTGGCCGTGGCCGAGGGCGCGATGAGCGTGGAGGAGTCCAAGATGAAGAAGAAGGAGCGGGAAGCCTACCGTGCTTCGCTGCCCTACGACTGCATCTCCAAGCGCATTGCGGCGCAGCTGCAGGAACTGGTGGGCGTGGAGGCCCGCAGCGTGGTTCCCGGCCACATCCAGCGCGGCGGCAGCCCCAGCGCCTATGACCGGGTGCTGTCCACCCAGTTCGGCGTACACGCGGCCCAGTTGATCCGGGATGAGCATTACGGCGTGACCGTGGCCCTGAAGGGCAACAAGATCGTCCACAACGACCTGAAGGACGTGGCCGGGGTGCCCAAGCCCGTTCCCATGGACGACCCGGTGGTCGTCACTGCCCGGAATATGGGCATCAATATGGGCGACTGATCGTTTGAATAAAACAAGCTTCGCGGGGCAGCTGCTCCGCGAATTTTTTTATTCAGACAAAATAAAAGGGCCGGTTCTGCTGGAAAACGCGAAGCAACTGCGGGATCGACAACTGATAAGGAAATCTTGCCACGCGGCCGGGAATATGCTATGCTGACTGACGAAAGACGGAAAGTCCGTCCGAGGGAGGAAAGGCCATGCTGCGGACGCTGTTTTTAGTGTTTTTGAAGATCGGGGCGTTTACGTTTGGCGGGGGATACGCCATGATCGCCCTGCTGGAAAATGAATTTGTGGAAAAACGGAATTGGCTGGAACAGAAGGAATTTATGGATATGGTCGCCATTGCCGAGTCCACGCCCGGCCCGGTGGCGGTCAACTCCGCCACCTATATCGGCTATAAAATGGCGGGCACAGCCGGGGCGGCGGTGGCCACACTGGGTGTGTGCCTTCCGTCCTTCGGGATCATTTATCTGATCTCGCTGTTTTTCGATCAATTCTTGAGTCTGCGGTTGGTGGGCTGCGCCTTTCGGGGCATTCAGGTCTGCGTGATCTATCTGATTTTGAGCGCCGGACTGAAGCTGTGGAAGGGGCTGGAAAAAACGCCGCTGAATCTGGTCCTGCTGGGCGGCGTTTTCGCGGCCATGCTGGCGGGTTCTGTGCTGGCCGTGTCGTTTTCCTCCGTTTTTTATATTCTGCTGGGCGGTGTGATCGGACTGATGATTTATGGCGCTGCGTGTCTGAAAAAGAAGGGGGCGGAACAAAAATGATCTACCTGAAACTGTTCCTGACCTTTTTGGAGATCGGCACCGTTTCCTTCGGCGGAGGGTATGGCATGATCGCGCTGGTGCGGGAGGCGGTGCTGGGCAACGGCTGGCTGACGGAGGAAGAATTCCTGAACCTGATCGCCGTGTCCGAATCCACTCCTGGGCCCATTGCCGTCAATACCGCTACCTTTGTGGGGTCCAACCAAGGGGGATTCTTCGGCGCACTGGCGGCGACGCTGGGCGTAGTGCTGCCTTCTTTTGTTATCATTTTGGTGATTGCCGCACTGATCCGCAATTTTCTTCAGTATGCCGGGGTACAGGCGTTTCTGTCCGGGGTGCGGCCCTGCGTGGTGGCGATGATTTTGGCCACTGCCGTTACCATGGGCCTGAAATCGCTGGTGCAGTTTCAGCGTTGGGGCGATTCCTTTGCGCCGGATTGGAAAAGCCTGGCAATTTTCGTCCTGCTCTGGGCAGTGCATCTCTTTTGGAAGAAAACGCGGAAAAAAGCGCCGTCACCCATGGCAATGATCGGGCTTTCGGCGCTGATGGGGATTTTGTTTTTCGGGCTGGCGTAAGGGGATTTTTTACCGTTTCAGCCGATCAATGGCTTCCTGCAGGGTCGGGACGAAAATAACGTCCCGGCCCTGCTTACTTTCCAGTCTGAAATCACGCAGGGGTTTACTGGTGCAACGGGAAAAGTCGCCGCAGATGGCGATTTTCCCGGCATAGTTGACGTACTTTTGCAGACTTTCGCCCGCAAGGCCGGGACTGGGAATGAAAAAATCAGGCGAACTGCGCCCGGTACATGGCGGCATAGGCTCCATTCTGGCGGAGAAGCTCCTGGTGCCGCCCCTGCTCCACGATCTGTCCGTCCTGCACCACCAGGATCAGGTCAGCGCTGCGGATGGTGGACAGACGGTGGGCGATGACGAAGCAGGTCTTGTCCCGCATCAGCGCCCGCATGGCCTCCTGAATGAGGGCTTCTGTGCGGATGTCCACGTTGGAGGTGGCTTCGTCCAGGATCAGCAGGTGGGCGGGCTGCAGCATGGCCCGGGCAATGGTCATCAGCTGCTTTTGCCCCTTGGAAATGTTCACGCCGTCCTCGGTCAACAGGGTGTCGTAGCCCTTGGGCAGCCGCTGGATCATGCTGTGGATGTGGGCGGCCTTGGCCGCTTCGATTACCTTTTCCCGGGTCGCGCCGGGGTTTCCGTAGGCGATGTTGTCGTGAACTGTGCCGTTGAACAGCCACGTGTCCTGCAGTACTATCGAGAACGCGCCCCGCAGGCTGGAACGTGTCACATGGTGGATGGACTGGCCGTCGATGGCGATCGTCCCGGACTGGGGGTCATAGAAGCGCATGAGCAGGTTCACCAGCGTAGTCTTGCCCGCGCCGGTGGGGCCGACGATGGCGATCATGCTGCCCGGAGCGGCGGTCAGGTTCACGTCCCGCAGAATGAGCCGGTGAGGGTCGTAGCCGAAGTTCAAGTGCTCGATGTCTACTTGGCCGTTCCGCACGTCCAGCGGCTTTGCTTCCGGCAGGTCGGCGGGCTCCTCCGGCTCGTCCATCAGCTCGAAGACCCGCTCCGCCGCGGCCAGCGCCGACTGGAGCTCGCTGAAAATATTGGCCGCTTCATTGATGGGGCCGGAAAATTTGCGGGAATACAGCACAAAGGAAGAAATATTGCCCAGCGTGATCTGCCCGCCAAGGTACATCAGCGCGCCGAAAAGGCTGATAAGCGTCAGGGAAAGGTTGTTGATGAAATTCACCGACGGGCCGGTAATGCTGGCGTAGTACTCCGCCCGGTAGTAGCTTTCCACGGCGGCTTCGTTCTTTTCATCGAAACGATTCAGCACGTCCGCCTCCCGGTGATAGGCCCGGATGGTCTTCTGACCGGAAACGTATTCCTCCACAAAGCCGTTCATTTCGCCCAGATACTTGGAACGGTTGTGGTACAGGGGCCGTACCCGCCGGGTCATGAACCGGGTGAACAGCATGGAAAGCGGCACCGTGACCGCAAACACCAGCACCAATAGCGGCGAAATACGGATCATCATGCTCAGCGCGCCCGCCACGGTGATGACGCTGGTCAAAATTTGCACAAGGTCATTGGAAAGGGAGGTGTTGACGGTGTCGATGTCGTAGCTGATGTGGCTCAAAATATCACCGGTCTGCCGGGTGTCGAAGTACTGCACCGGCAGACGCATCAGCTTGGCGAACAGGTCGGCCCGCATCATGCGCACGGTCTTCTGGCTGAGACGCAGCACGATCTGGGGCACCAGATACCCCAGCCCCGCCGACGCGGCGTAGAACAGCACCATCAGCCGGGCGTAGGAAAACACCGTGTCAAAATCCACCTTTCCCGGCCCGCCCGCCACCGCGTCGATGGCCTTGCCGCACAGGGTGGGGCCGATGAGCTGGAACAGGTTTCCCGCCACGCTCAGGCCAAGCGCCAGGATCAGCAGCGGCGCGCTCTGCCACAGGTAACGCCCGAGGCGGCGCAGCGTTCCTTTGGCGTTGCGCGGTTTTTGAATCACTCCGTTACGCGGCGGCATCGTCGTCCCCTCCCATCTGGATTTTCGCGATCTGGGCGTACAGCGGGCAATCCCGCAGCAGGGCTTCATGAGTTCCCAGCCCCGCCATTCGGCCTTCTTCCAGCACCAGGATCTGGTCGGCGTTCTTGACGGAGCTGACCCGCTGGGCCACCAATAACAGCGTGGTGTCCGGGTATTCCTGCCGGACGGCGGAGCGCATCATGGCGTCGGTGCGGTAGTCCAGCGCGCTGGATGAATCGTCCAGAATGAGAATTTCCGGGTTCCCGGCCAGCGCCCGGGCGATGAGCAGCCGCTGCTTCTGCCCGCCGGACAGGTTGACCGCCTTGGCCCGAACGGGATGCTCGTAGCCCTCCGGCGTGGCCAGAATAAATTCTTCCGCCTGCGCGCAGCGGGCCGCCTTTTCAATGGCTTCCCGGGGCAGCCCCCGGCCAAGGTCGATATTTTCGTAAATGGTGCCTGCAAAGAACGCGTCCGACTGGAACGCCACGCCGAACAGCCCGTGAAGCCGGGCTTCCTCCATCCCGGCGATGTTCTCGCCGTCCACGTAGATAGCGCCTTTGCCCAGCGGATAGAATCGCTGCAATAGCTGGATCAGCGTGGTTTTGCCGCTGCCGGTGGCCCCGATCACGCCCAGCGTTTCGCCCTGCCCTACGGAAAGGGTCACGGGGCCTAAATCATACCCGCGGGCAGGCTGGGCATAGGAAAAGCACACGTCCTTGAAAACGATGCGGGAGCGACTTTCCAGCCGTGCCAGTCCGCCCTGCGGCACCTCGTCCGGCAGGTTCAGCACTTCGGCGATACGATCCGCCGAAGCCGCCGCCTGGGAGAGCATGACGAACATTTTGTTTATCGACATCATGGCGTTGAGAATGATGGTGAAATAGGTCAGAAACGCAATGATGCTGCCGGGCTTGGTCAGCCCCAGATCGACCCAGTAAGCGCCGCAGACCACCACCGCCGTCAGCCCCAGATTGAGCAATAGCAGCATCATCGGGTTGGTGGCCGCCATGACCGAGTCGGCATGAATCTGGCTGCGGGAAAGGGCTTCACTGTCCCGCTGGAAATGGGCGCATTCATAGTCGCCCTTGGACAGGGCGCGGATGACCCGAATGCCGGTAATGTCGTCCCGGACGGTGCGCACCATGCGGTCTACGTTCTGCTGCACGGTTCCGTACAGCTTCAGGCCCCGGCGGGAGATCAGCGCAATGCCCAGCGCCAGCAGAGGCAGCGTGGCCAGCAGCACCAGACTGAGCCGGAAGTCCATCAGCATGGTGACGATGATGCCGCCGGTGAGCAGAATGGGCGCGCGCACGCCCAGCCGCTGCATCCGCCCCAGCGTCTGGTTGACGTTGTAGGTGTCGCTGGTCAGCCGGGAGATCAGGCTGGGCACGGTCAGATCATCCATCTGTCGGGCGGACAGGTGCTCGACTTTTTCAAACAGATCGTGGCGGATGCACCGGGTCGCGTCCCGGGAAACGGCGGAGGCCCGGCGGTTGGCGATAACGTTGCCCGCCAGCGCGATGACCGCGCACAGGGCCATGCCCGCGCCCCAGAGGAAAATAGCCTGCTTGTCGCCGGTAGGGACGACCTCGTCAATGATGTGGGCCAAGATCCACGGAATGGCCAGATCCATCACCGTGCCCGCCAGCTTGATGCCAAAGCCCGTCAGCATCCGTCCCAACAGCGGCTTCAGATATCCGAGGATCCGTTTCATGCGTCCCACCCCACTTCCCGGTCGATGTAGTCCCGTGCCCGCTGGGAGACCCGCTCCATCAGGGCCTGCAGCTGCCTGCGTTCGTCTTCCGACAGCTCGGCCAGCAGATGATCGTTCCAGCCGCAGACCAGCTCCCGAATCTTCGGGACGATCTCCAAGGCACGCTCCGTGGGGTAGACCAGCTGGCAGCGGCGATCCTCCCGGCTGGGTTCCCGCCGCACAAGGCCCTGCTTTTCCAGCGCGGCGATCTGTCTTGTAACGGTGGACTTGTTGAAATACAGCGCCTTGGCCAGTTCCTCCTGCGTCAGGCCGGGACAGCGGCACAGGCGCAGCAGGTAGGGCACCTGACCGCCGCAGACGCCCAATTCTTTCAGGACGGCGCCGCGCTGCATCTGAGTGCAGCGGCCGATGATGTTCAGACTGTGGGTAAAGGAAGGCATCTTTTTTCTCCTGCATCTAAATGGTTGCATAGGCAACTAATTTTTCAAAAAGCGTACCATGAATGGAAAAGGCTGTCAAGCGCCGCTCATGAGATTCTCAGAAATGTTTCAGCATTTCTTCAAGTATTTTTTTCGGGAATGTGGTATGCTGGATGCGTCAAAAAGGACGGAAGGAGACGAGCGTGTGGCAAGGTACACCATTGAAGATATAGAGATCCTCCGCAAAAAAAGCGGCATCACCTACGAGGAGGCCGTGAATCTGCTGGAATATCACGACGGCAGTCTGGCCCGGGCGTTGGTCGATCTGGAACGGAACGGCCGCCTGAAGGGTGAGGGGAAGAACGCACCCGCCGACAACGGCTTTCACGGCGTGGTGGATTTCCTTTTGCGGCTGCATTTGAAGATCACTAAAGGCGACACCTGCATCGTCTATCTGAACGCGCTGGTGATGATCGTGGCGGCGCTGGCCGCGCCCTATGTGGTGCTGGCCGGGGTGATCCTCTCGTGGGTGCTTGGGTATAAGGTTCGCCTGACCCGCAGCGCCTCCGCCGATTCCGTGGAAGAAATGCTGAAAACCGTTCGAAAGAACGTCCGTCAGACGGTCAGCCGCTTTACGCAGGAGACGGAAAAGCAGACCGAATCCGCCGAAACGGGAAAAAAAGACGCTGCGCCGAAAGCGGAAACGCCTCGGAACCGTCCGCCCGCCAGCGGCACCACGCCGGTGAACGTGCAGTTTCCCGACGGCGCCACCGTGGACGTGCGGGAGGATCAGGACGGCTATCACGAGGCGGAAATACGGTAATAAAGGACAGGCCATAGGGGAAAGGGGCGCTTTGATTGAGCAAGATATTGATCGTGGAGGACGAAGCCAAGATCGCACGCTTCGCCACACTGGAACTGGAACACGAGGGCTACGAGGTGCAGTGCGCCTATGATGGCCGCTCCGGCCTGCAGCGCTGCCTGGACTGGAAGCCCGATCTTTTGATTCTGGACCTGATGCTGCCGGAACTGAGCGGCATCGAGGTCTGCCGCCGTCTGCGCCAGCAGAGCGACGTGCCCATCATCATGCTCACCGCCAAGGACGACGTGAGCGACAAGGTCATGGGGCTGGACATGGGCGCGGACGACTACATGACCAAGCCCTTCGCCATCGAGGAACTGCTGGCCCGCATCCGCGTGGCGCTGAAAAAGCACCGGGCGGATACGGCTCAGAGCACCGGCGCCCGCAGCGCCGGAAAGCTGCATATGGAGCCCGCCAGCTACAGCGCGGGCTACGGCGGCGAGCCCATCAACCTGACCAAGAAGGAATTCGACCTGCTCAATTATCTGTGGCAGCACGAGAACACCGCCATCACACGGGACGACCTGCTGACCAACGTATGGGGATACGAATTTACCGGCGATACCAACATCGTGGATGTATACATTCGCTACCTGCGCCAGAAGATCGACGACCGTTTCGGCATCAAGACCATCCACACCATCCGCGCCGTGGGGTATATGTTCCGTTATGAGCAGGAATAAGCGCAAGACCGCCGTTATTCTGGACGGCGAAACCGTGGAGACCGAAAATTCCCTGCTGGGGAGGCTCCATACGCGGATCGAAGAACTGGAAGCTCAGCAGGAGACGGAAAAACAGGCACGTCAGGAGCGGAAGGAGCAGCGGCGGCAACAAAAGCCCTCGGAACGTTTCGTGGCGGCGCTGAATCGGGCTTCCCGGAAGGTACACAGCGCCGTGATGGGGCTTTTGAGCAACCTGCGGCTTTCACTGGTGCTGCGGGTGGCGCTGTATGCCAGCGGCCAGCTGCTGCGGACGACCCTGCCCATGCTGCTGGCGGTGAGCGTCGCGTTTTTTTCCGCTCAGGGGCCGATGCTGAATCAGGCCATCGACCGGGTGCTGGCAGAGCAGCCTGCCCAAACGAGCGCTTACAGCGCCGAGCAGTTGACAAGCCAACCGTTTTCAGCAGTGTATGTGCTGGAAACGCCGTTGGAGGATGACCTGCGGGGCTGGCCGGGCCGGATCGGCCTGTTCTTTTCGGAAATTCGGCAGGGCCCGCGAGTGCTGCTGTATGAAAATACGATCCTGGGTGGAACGGTCTTTGTCTGGGAACTGGGTGAGCCGCTGCAGGTGCTGTCGGTGCTGCTGTGGACGCTGCTGGCCTTCGAGCTTCTGCGGGTAGGCTACTTCGTCCGCCATCGGAAACGGCTGAATCAGAAGGTGCTCAAGCCCATCACCGACATGGCCGAGACCGCCGCCACCCTGAGCGCCAACAATTTGAGCGACCGTATCAGCGTGGAGGGCACCAAGAACGAGCTGAAGGATCTGGCGCTGGTCATCAACGGAATGCTGGACCGCATCGAATTGAGCTACAACAGCCAGAAACAGTTCGTCAGCGACGCGTCCCATGAGCTGCGCACGCCCATCGCCGTCATTCAGGGCTATGTAAATATGCTGCAGCGCTGGGGCAAGACCGACCCGGAGGTGCTGGACGAAGGCATTGCCGCCATCGCTCAGGAGACCGCCAGCATGAAGGAACTGGTGGAACGGCTGCTGTTTCTGGCCCGGCACGACAAAAAGACGCTGATGCTGGAAATGGAGGATTTCGACCCGCTGGAGATCATGAGCGAGCTTCACCGGGAGGCGAAAATGCTTTCCTCGGAGCATACCTTTGCCCTGAACCCTGCCGACAACGCCATGATCCACGGGGACAAGGGCATGATGAAGCAGCTGATGCGCATTTTGCTGGACAACGCCATCAAGTACACGCCTGCGGGCGGCAGCATCACGCTTGGTATGAAAAGCGACGGCGACACCTGCGTTTTGAGTGTGAAGGACACCGGCGCAGGCATCGCGCCGGAGGAGCTGAGCAAAATTTTCGACCGCTTCTATCGCTGCGACGAAGCGCGCAAATCCCAGCAGAGCGGCCATGGATTGGGACTGTCCATCGCCCGGATCATCGCCGCGGCCCACGGCGGCAAGATCAACGTGCGCAGCAAGGTGGGCGCGGGAACCACCTTCTCGGTGATCGTGCCCACGATTTCGCAAACCAAGTCATAAAGGAAACCCGCCTGTCCGAAAAAATGGACAGGCGAGTTTTTCAGTCGAAAAAGCGGAGCTGTTCTCCCGCGGGCTGTTCCTCCCGCAGGGTGCGCAGGTAGCGGAACACGTCCTCCGGTCGGTGCAGGATGCCGTGCGCTTCGCAGAATGAATGAAACAGCGGCGTAAGCTCACCGTCGGCAGGGCTGAGCAGCTCATAAGCATTGCCGTAGGCGCGGAGGTAGCGTTCCTTCAGGCCGGGAAAGTGCCGGTTCAGCTGGGCGTAGAAATACTCCCGGCTGCCTTCCCGCAGCGTCATGCCCGCCCCGAAATAAACGATTCCCTTTACGCCCGTTTCTGCGCAGCCCTGCAGAATGCCCAGCAGGTTTTCGACGGTATCATTCAAAAAGGGCAGAAGAGGGCACAGCCACACCACCGTGGGCACGCCCGCCTGCTGGAACTGTCGCAGCGCCTCCAGCCGGGCACTGGTGGGGCAGACGTTGGGTTCGAGGATGCGGCAAAGCCGGTCGTCCCACGTGGTCAGGGTGATCTGCACCACGGCCTTGGCCCGGCGGTTGATCTTCTGCAGCAGTTCCAGATCCCGAAGGATGCGGTCGGACTTGGTTTGGATGGCTACGCCGAAGCCGTAGTCGTAGATCAGCTGCAGCGCCCGGCGGGTGTAGCCCAGCTCCATTTCCAGCGGAAGGTAACTGTCCGACATGGAGCCGGTGCCGATCATGCACTTTTTTCGTTTGCGCCGCAGCGCGTCCTCCAAAAGAACCATGGCATTCTGCTTTACTTCAATATCCTCAAAGGCGTGCTCCATATGGTAGCACACGCTGCGGGAGTCGCAGTAGATGCAGCCATGGGTACAGCCCCGGTACAGGTTCATGCCGTTTTGGGCGGAAAGCAGGGTCTTGGCGTGGACGTAGTGCATGGAATGGGCTCCTTTCCGGTGCAGCCCGTTATTCCCAGCTTTTTTCGCGCAGCCGCCGGGCGATCTCCGCAGTGTCCGGGAGATGATCGGTGTTCAGAACTTGCGTCAGGTCAAAAATGCGGGGGCCCATGGGCGCGCGGAGCGTACGCTTTGGAAAGTCGGTCTCATAAAATTTTTCGACGAAGAAATAGCGGTGCTTGATGCTGAACAGATCGTTGCCGCGCTGTTTTTCTTCTTCCATGATCTGCCGGATCGTCCGTTCCCTTTTCTCTGTCAGCTCTCCCTGTTCGACTGTATAGAGGAATTGTCCGTCTGCATCCTGTTCGGCGGTGATCCTGGCGCAGATTTTTCCAATGGCCGCGACGGTTTTGTTCCGATAAAGGCCGATATAGTCGTGAGGGCGCGAAGCGGAGGCGGCGCGGTTGAAGTAAACGCCGCTGCGGACGTTCCCGTCAAAGGTTTTGCCGGAAAGCTGCATCTTCATATATTTCCATGAGTCGCTTCCGAGAAAAAGCCCGTCGTGAGCGCAGTATTCCAGAAAATCGTCCAGTACGTCCTGCATTTCCGTGTCCTGATCGTCCAGCACATCCTGAAAGGCGGCGGTCAGGTCGGCAAAGGTCGTGTTGATGTGCCGGACAGGAGAAGAAGAACTCGTATTCCATTGGGTAAGATGCTGCTCCAATGTCTGCTTTTTGGCTTTGCTCATCGGGGTAGGGGCTAGCGTCAGCAGCACCTTGTATTCTTCATTCTGAAAGGAACTTAAATGATGCAGCAGCTGGTCTTCGTGGAACCAGTCGGACAGCTTTGTTTCCACAACGATTTTGAAGCTTTTCTGACGAATGATGGCGTCGGGGATGCTGTCCTCGTTTTTTTCCTGAATCTCGAAGGCGATCTCCGGCTCAAAGGAATCGGCGGAGTCCGGGTAGCAGAGCTGTTTGAGAAAACGGAAAAACCGATCGGGGGAATACTGGTACAGTCGGGATAACAACAGCATGGTATTGGCGGTGGAGACGTTTTCTTTTGTATGATAACGCTGGAAATAATGAATTTTCATGATGGGACCTCCCCGGTCAGAAGCAGCTCACGATCCCCGCCCACGTCGCCCCGCCGAACCAAAGCCGCAGGACGATCAGCAGCACCAGATGCAGGGGATAGAGACCATACCCCAGCCATTTGGGCATTTTCACGCCGCTGTCCGTGTGGGTGAGGATCAGGGGCAGCGCCAGCCACGCCAGTGTTTGCAGATGGAAAAACGCGGTGAATACGTCGCCTAGCCCGGGCCAGCGAAGGAAACTCAGATTGAAGCCAAGAAAGGTCGTGACCACCTGACTGTTGGAGCCCCAGAACAGGACGTACCCCAGAAAGGCCGCGGCCAGACCGCCCCGGGATTCCCGGGCCAGGTATAGAAGCAGGATGAAGGTCAGCCCCCGCCAGCCGTAGTCGATCTCACAGAAGCCCAGCGCCAGATAGCACAGGGCCGGGCCCCAGAACTGGCTGCCGTACCGATGCAGCCGGATGCCCTGAATGGCGGCGGTGGCCAGCGCCAGCAGAAAAAGAATGTTCAGGTGCTGCCACGTGTGGTTCAGCGCCATCATATACAAGGGCTGGGAAATGGCGGCCAGCAGCAGGAGCCGCCCGAAATACCGCAGAGGGTGGCAGGTCTTGACGTTACCCACCACCAGACACCAGGCGTACAGCGGCAGCGCGATCCGCCCCAGCACGCGCATTTCCAATAGATTGCCGAACAGCGCCACGCCCAGATGGTCGATCAGCATAAACAGAAGCGCCAGCGTTTTAAGCAGCGAGGTATCCAGATTGCCCGCCAGCCGCTCGTCCCGGCCGGGCTGCAGTTCCCATTCCATGGCCGTCCCTCCAAAACGTCGATTTTCTTTGAAAGTATATCATCCGCCCGGAAAAAAGAAAAGGGAGAAAGGAAGGCAAAACTTTTCCGCAGGAAAGAAAACTTTTCCCGCTTCCCGTTCGTCGTGTATAATGGAAGTCCCAAAACCCTGCGCAGGGAGCCGAGGACGAAATCACCAGCAAAAGAGGAGGATCGTTATGGATGCGACCACCTTTCAGGCGGAGGCGGAAAAATACGAACGGCTGATGTTCCAGATCAGCTGGTCCATGCTGCGCAACAGCGAGGATTGCGCCGACGCCGTACAGGACGCGCTCATAAAGGCATGGCAGAAGCGGGATACATTGCACGATGAGGAGCGCTTCAAGCCGTGGCTGATGCGCATCCTGCACAACACCTGCAAGGACATGCTCCGCCGCCGAAAGAAGGTGCGCTTTGTGTCCTACGAAGAACAGATCCTGACCGTTCAGCCCCCGGAAGTGCCCATGCCCGTAAACGAGGCCATTGAGCGGCTACAGCCGGAGTACCGCGTACTGATTACTTTGTACTATCTGGGCGGCTTTGATATGAAGGATCTGGCGTCCATGTTCTCCGTGCCTGTGACGACGATCAAATCACGGATCACCCGTGCCAAAAAACAACTCAGCCTTCTGCTCAAACAGGATGAGGAGGATGAAGCCTTATGAAAGAACAGGAAATGAAGCGGCTGATCGAAGAAAATATTCCCGAAACGCCGGAAGCCTTCCACGACCGAATGAATCAGACCCTGAACAGCATCGTGGTGCAGGAACGCTGCCAGCGGATGCTGGAAACCAAGAACGTACCCGTGCGCCGGGCCAGACGGCTCAGCTTCGCCCTGACGGCGGCGCTCAGTCTGGTGCTGGTGGCGGCGGTGGCCGTGGCGGCCATCCATTGGAACGTGTTCGACCATCTGTTCGGAAATACGCCTGAAAACGCGGATCAGGTGATGCAGTCGGTCGTGTGCCGGCAAACGATCAACAATGTAGAGATCACCGTGGACGAGGCCGGCTACGACGGCAAGACCCTGTACCTGCAGTGGCGTTATCGGATGCTGGACGTGGATCGCACGCTGGGCGACCCCGACGAGAGCGGCCTGTATTCCGACGACCTGCAGCTTCTGGACGAACACAACGTGGGCTGGTGGATCGACCACATCTGGATCAACGGCAAGGCCATCGACATGCCCGCCAATTCCGCCGGGGACGAGCGGGGCAGCAGCGTGCCCGGCGAGATCATCAAAAGCTGTTCCTACCGGCTGGACAACGAAGACCTGTATCTGCCGGACGGCAAGATCGAGATTTCTCTGCCCATTGGCGAACGCCAGCCCCTTGACGACTACAGCCTGCTGAACCATCCCGAAGTTTATGAGGAAGACGGCACCCTGAAGCTGCCGGAGAAGGGCATGGTCACGTTCCAGCTCAAGACCGACATGCGCAGCAAGGTAAAGGTGGAAAAGCCCGAACAGTGGACAGAAATGCCCGACCTGCGCGCCTGCGTCAGCGAAGCGGACTATACACCCATCATGATGTATGTGACCCTGAAACTGGAGGGAAACCCGGACAGCCTGGCCAAATTCATCGAGGAAAACGGCGAGGGCTATCTGGACGAGAACGGCGAGCTGCTGTGGCCCTACAGCGGTATGGATGTGTACGGCGAATGGGCTTCCGGCCTGACGCTGGTGGACGGCGACGGCAAGGAAGTGTTCCCCGGCATGCAGGAAGAATACGGCTTCGTGTACGGCTGCAACGGCCACGGCGACAACTGGGCCGAGTATCTGTTCCCCTACCGGGAGAGCTACCCCGCCGAAATGTGGCTCGCACCCATGGAAAACGGCACGGCGGACATGACGAAGGCCGTGCGGGTGCGCTGAGCCTGAACAGGAGGATCGACCATGAAACACAGTATTGTGACCTTGCTGACCGCGCTGGCGCTGACCTGCGCCCTGTGCCTTCCCGCCGGAGCAGAGACTCTTGCGGAACTCCGTCAGGAGACGGCGGGCGGCTGGCATGAGACCCTGACGGATCAGAACGGAACACCGGTACGCGTTGACGCGGATATTGACATCCGGCCCGGGGCGGAGGAACTCTCCGCCCTCCGGGTCAGCGCCGGTCAGCCGGTGCCGGAAAGCAAACTGGATATCTTTGACGGCAGCTATAGCGGCCGCATGAACGAAAACGGGATGCTCAGCCAGCTTTCGCCCACGATGCTTCAGAGCTTGGAAAAACTGGGCGCCTTTCTTGGGGCGGAGCCCCAGGGCCGAAAAATCCCCGACGTGACCGCAAAGGGCGGCCTTTCCTACGAGGCGGCGTTGAAAACGGCGGATGAGATCGTGAACCATCTTTTCGGCACAAGCATGAAGGACTACGAACTGGAATCCGTAGAGATCGCCCACTGGGAAAACCGGGATACCTGCCGGTATGAATTTTCGCCGGTGGTCGGCGGTCTGCCGCTGGGCAGCGCGCCTTTCGATCTGGACGTCCGTTCTCAGGAAGACTGGGGCGTGAGCTTCGTCCTCTACACGGTGGACGGGGTGGAAACGCCCGACTTGGAGCTGGCTCCCTTCGCCAAAGTGCAGGAGACGCTGAAAGCCGCTTTGGCGCAGGCGGACGTGCAGACGGTGCTGGGGCTTTTCCCGGAGGAAACCCTGACCTCCATTGAAAATATTCGGCTGGAATACCTGGCCTTTGCGGCCGGGAAGGGCGGCGTTGTCCTTCGGCCCGCATGGGTGATGGACGTTTACTCCGAAAACGAAGGCCCACAGGTCAGAAGCCTGTGCTTCTCCGCCCAGACCGGCCAAAAGCTGGAAGTGAAGGACGGGCTGTATCGGTAGAAACTGTAAGGGAAAACGAAAGGGAAGTCCGAAATTGGACTTCCCTTTTTTATCTCCGATTTACAGCCCTATCGGCATAGCCATGCCGCTGTGGGCGGCAGCGTCCCGATTCAGCGTATCGCCGTCCAGAATCAGCTGGCCGTTGACAAAGACCTTTTCGATGCCGAAGGATTTTTCCTGATCGGGGACGGCCGCCCTGAGCAATGCCTCGTCAAAGACGGTCACGTCGGCGTAGCAGCCCTCCCGGAGGTAGCCGCGATCCCGCAGCTGGAAACGATCCGCCGCAGCGCCAGTCATCCGGCGAACCGTTTTTTCCATGGAATCGCCAACGCCAAGCGCCGCGTCCCGGAGAAACTTGGGAAAACAGTCGTAAATGGCGGGGTTTTGAACGCCGTGATCCTCCACCCACGCGTCGGTCATGAACAGGCACAGATCGTCCTTTTCAAAGGCGTGAATGATCTCTTCCGTGGTATAGGGCCCCATATTGACCCGGCCCTGAAAGTTGGACTCCCGGCAAAGGCGCAGGTACATGTCCAGATCGCTGACGCCACGCTCCTTTGCCAGCTGATGAACGGTTTTGCCCTCGTATTCCTCGTAGCCGGGGCCGATGTAGGCGATCTCAATGTCGCGAAAATCAAAACCCAGCAGCAGGATGGAAGCCCGCACCAGCAAGCGGAGTTTCAGCCGGTTCAGGGGTTTGCACCGTTTTTCCTCGCTCATGCCCTGGTACCATGCCGGCAGAATGACCGTGATGACGGACACGCCTTTGGTTTCGTGGTAAATATCGAACTGAACCTGAACGCCCTCTCGCCGCATCCGTTGGATGATGGCCATAGCTTTTGGCCTATCGGAAAAGGTGTTGCGACCGACGAAAATAAAATGGGAATACTGCAGCTTGAGATTCGTGCCTTTGGCAATGTGCTCCAGCTCGTCCAGCGCCCTCAGCAGATGAGAACGGCCCAGCAGCTGGGGATAGGCCATCGAGACCTTGGACTCCGCCCGGGGGTGTACGGTCAGGGGCCGGTCGTATTTCACGCACAGCGCGGCGACTTTTTTCAGTTCTTCTTCATCGGCGTAAAGACCGGGCGAGTACATCAGCCCCAGCGATATGCCCGCCGCGCCCTGTTTCAAGTTTTCTTCCAGAATGGCCAGCATCTGTTGCTCTTCTTCCGGGGTCAGTTTGCGGTTTTCACCGCCCGCAACGCTGGCCCGGGCGCTGCAATGGCCGGCCAGCACCGCGATATTGCAGGGCATGTTTCCATCGACGGCTTCAAACAGGCTTTTGGCATCCGGGTAAACGCCGGTGGTCTGTCCCCGGTAGCCGAACAGCCCGCCGCCTATCTGGTCGGTATAGGGCGTTTCTTTTTCAAAACCGATGGCGGACAGGCCGCAGTTGCCTGTGACAAACGAACTAATGCCCTGCCGGATGAACGGTTCGAAGCAGGGCAGGCAGTTTGGACGGATGGCGAACCAGTCGTTATGGGAATGACTGTCGATAAAGCCGGGGGCAACGGATTTTCCTTGCAGGTCATAGATTTTGTCCGCTGCAGCGTCGATCCGGGGCGCAACGCGGGCGATGCGGTCATCTTTCAGCAGCAGGTCGCCCTGAAAGGGCGGAGCGGCAGTCCCGTCGTAGATTTTGGCATTTTTCAACAGAATGGTCATAGGATTCCTCGCTTTCCGATGTAGGGTTGGATAAGTGCAGAATAACGACCTTATTATACGTTATTTTTTCAAAAATACCAATTTTTGATTTTTCCTCGGAAGAGAGCGAAACTTTCCCCCTCTCCCAAGCGTCCTATAGGGTGAAAGCGCTTATCCCATGCGCCCGGCGGAAAAACGGCGGGCCGAAAGGAAATATGCTACAAATGAAACGGCTTCTGTCATTGCTGCTGACGGCAATGCTTGTGTTTTTGGTGCCCTTTTCTGCCTTGGCGGAGGAGCCGCTGTTTCGGCTAACAACGGTGATGGCGGCGGGAGAAAGCGACTGTATGCTGCTGGAATCGGGTGGCGAAGCCATGCTGGTGGACGGCGGAAGCAACAAGTACCGCGAACGGCTGGTGAAAATGCTGGAAAGCCGGGGACTGACCCGGCTCAAGTATCTGTATAATTCCCATCCCCATGACGACCACATCGACGGCCTGTACCGGGCGATGCTGCAGGGGATCACCGCCGAAGCGTTTTTAACGCCCTTTGGGCCGGGACTGCCCAGCGAGCTGCACAGCCGCACTTTGAAAACGGCCAAGCGGCGGGAAATTCCCGTGCGGGTGCTGGAAAACGGCGAGAGCTTTTCACTGGGCAGCGCCAGGCTGACCCTGCTGCGCTGGATGGCGGGATGCACTCTCAACGACCAGAGTGGAATGCTCCGGGTAGAGGTGGGGGAGACGGCGCTGCTTTTGTGCGCCGATGTGACCGGCAAGGCACAGAAAGCACTGCTCCGCAGCCTTCCGCCGGAACTTTTGCGGGCGGATGTGGTCAAAGCGCCCCATCACGGCCTGACGCCTTTTGTCAGCGAATTTCTGGACGCGGTGGAGCCGCAGATGATCGTTGTCACCAATACGCCGCGCCGCGCGCCCAAGCTGGCCGGTCAGGCGAAGCATCGGCAGCTGCCCCTGTATTTCAGCGGAGCCCAAACGCTGGTGCTGGAAACGGACGGCGTGAATTGGACGGTTCGGGAGGAAAAACCATGAGTGGAAAACGAATGAGCTGGCTCCTTTGCGCGGCATTTTTACTGGCGCTGATGGTTCTGCCCGCCCTGGCAGAGACGGACGAGATCGTGCTGACCTTCGGCGGGGACTGCGTGCTGGGCACCCGGGAACAATGGAAAAAGAAGAAAAACACCTTTGACACCGTCGTTGCCGATCAGGGCATGGAGTGGTGCTTTGAAAAGATTCGGGAGCCTTTCGAAACGGACGATCTTTCCACCGTCAATCTGGAAGTGGTGCTGCAAAAAGACAGCAAGGGACATGAACGGAGCAAGCAGTTCACCTTCCGGGGCGACCCGTCCTACACGGAAATCCTGTCCGCCGCGTCCATCGAGCATGTGAATCTGGCCAACAATCACTATATCGACTTCGGCAGACCGGGACGGGCCAGCACGGTGGCGGCGCTGGAGGCGGGCGGCATTGCCTACAGCGGCTACACCTATCGTTATGTGACGGAGATCCGCGGCCACAAGATTGGTTTCGGCGGCTGCCGGGAGACGGTCTGGCGGCAGAAGCCGGAGATCATGCGGGAGGACCTGCAGGCCCTGCGGGAGGAAGGCTGCGAGGTGATCGTCTACTCCTGCCACTGGGGCAAGGAATATGCCGCCCGGCATAACGAGCGGCAGGAAAAAATGGCCCGGGAGGCGATCGACGGCGGGGCCGATCTGGTGATCGGAACCCATCCTCATGTGGTGCAGGGCGTCGACGCGCAGGACGGCGCGGTGATTGTCTATAGTCTGGGCAATCTGGTGTTTGGCGGCACCCACAAAATGAAAACCTTCGACGGCCTGTTGGTTCAGGCGGCGCTGCGGTTTGACGAGCAGGGCTACGCGGGCGTGTCGCTGCGGCTGCTGCCGGTGCTGACCTCCGGCTCCGCGCCGGAAAACGACTTCCGGCCGGTGTTCGCCCAGGGGGAGGATGCGGCGCGTATTTTGAGCGCCGTTCAGAAGGACAGCCCCTTCGCCGTTTCCTCCGAAATGTGGTTCCCCGCCCGCTGACCCTTGCATGGCCCTCTCAAACGTGGCATACTAATAAGGGGAGACGATGGGGCCTGTGCGGCCCCAAACCCCGCAGTTAAGGGCTTCGCCCTTAGCAATCCCGACATTGACCGTGCTATGCACGGTCAAAAATGGGTCAAGGGCATAGCCCTTGGCAGGGTGCAGGGGCGGCAGCCCATGCAGCAGCGTTGAAACGGAGGAAAGAAACAATGAAAGTGATGCTTTTGAACGGAAGCCCCCACGAAAAGGGCTGTACGTATACCGCGCTGGAGGAAGTGCAGCGGGAATTGAAAAAGTGCGGCGTGGATTCGGAGATTCTCCACGTGGGTCACGAGGACATCCACGGCTGTATCGGCTGCGGCTATTGCGGCCGGGAGGGACGCTGCGTGTTCGACGACGCGGTGGACCGTATCGGCGCAAGGCTGGATGAGTTCGACGGCTATGTGTTCGGTACGCCGGTGTACTACGCGGGCATTTCCGGCCAGCTGAAATCCTTTATGGACCGGCTGTTCTACGCCTATAAGAACCATATGCAGTATAAGCCCGCGGCGGCGGTGGTCAGCGCCCGCCGGGGCGGCTGCGTGTCCACCTTCGATGATATCAACCGCTTCTTCACCATTTCCTGTATGCCTGTGGTGCCTTCCCAGTACTGGAATCAGGTGCACGGCGCAAAGCCCGAGGACGTGCGGAAGGACGAAGAAGGCCTACAGATCATGCGCACGCTGGCCCAGAATATGGCGTGGGTGCTGAAGTTGATCGAACTGGGAAAGAAAAACGGCCTGCCCCATCCGGAGCGAGAACCGTTTATGAGAACCAATTTTATTCGATAACGTCCGGCAGTTCGCCGCCGTGGCGAATGATGGCGCGCCATACGTCCAATACGTGGTCGCATTTGCGGATGCCCGGCTTCCAAAGCCCGGCGTCCGCTTTTGCCATCAGGAAGGGATGACCGACCTCGGCCAGCATACTTTCGTCGTTGTAGTTGTCGCCGAACGCAGCGGCCTCCGCCGGGGAAATGTTCAGCGTCCGCATCAGGTCTTTCAGCCCCATGCCCTTGTTGGACAGGTTGAAATCGCACCATTCCTCGCCGGAACGGGCCACGTTCACCGCGGAGCCCCACTTTGACTGCAGCTTGTCCATAAAGGGGTCGATGGTGCCGGGATGATAAGCAGCCAGCTTGATGAAATCATCGTCGATCTGGGAAAAATCGTCCACGATGGTCATGGTGTTGCGCAGGGTATAGACCATGCCGTCGCAGAAGGGACGGTCGCTGGCCAGCGTATAGCAGCAGCGAACGCCGCTTAAAAGAATACTCAATCCAAGCCCTTGCAGGGTCTGGGTAATGCCCAGCGCAGCGGCGCGATCCATGGGGTGGATGCTGACGATCTCTCGGCCCACCGCGTTCAGGCCGCCGTTTTCGCACACGAAGCCCATTTCCCGGGCGATGGGCTGAAACTTCCGGCGCAGGTTGTCATACTGCCGCCCACTGGCCGCCACCAGCAGAATGCCGAGCTTTTTCAGATCCTCCGCCACGTCGTAAAAGCCCTCCGGCAGCGCGCCGCCTTTTTCCAGCAGCGTTCCGTCCAAATCTGTCGCGATGAGTCGAATCATAGCAGCCTCCCGTTTTTTGCGTATTCAAACGAAAGGGATTATACCAGAAAACGCGGGGCTTTGTCACCCCTTTCCCGGCCGTTTGTTCTTTCGCTGCACTTTGCTTGCAAAGCGGGGATGCACCTCTTACAATAGGAAGGAAAGAAAACGCCCGCTCGGGGGCTCGGTTTCGGAGGAAAGGATTTTTCAATGACGAAAGCAAAGATTGCCATGAAAACGCCGCTGGTGGAGATGGACGGCGATGAAATGACCCGGATCCTCTGGCAGATGATCAAAGAAAAGCTGATTCTGCCCTATGTGGATTTGAAAACGGAATATTACGACCTGGGCCTGAAGCATCGGGATGAGACCGACGATCGGGTGACGGCGGACAGCGCCAACGCGGCCCTGCGGCTGGGCGTGGCGGTTAAGTGCGCCACCATTACGCCCAACGCCCAGCGGGTGGAGGAATACGGCCTGAAAAAGATGTGGAAAAGCCCCAACGGCACCATCCGCGCCATGATGGACGGCACCGTGTTCCGCACGCCCATTCTGGTGCCGGGTATTTCGCCCTGCGTCCGCAACTGGAAAAAGCCCATCACCATCGCCCGTCATGCCTACGGCGACGTGTACAAGAACACGGAGATCCGCGTGCCCGGCCCGGGCAAGGCCGAGCTGTGCTTCACGGACGAGGACGGCCGTGAGACCCGGGAGACCATCATGGATTTCGGCGGCAGCGGCATCATTCAGGGCATCCATAACACGGATAAGAGCATTCTTTCCTTTGCCCACAGCTGCTTCCGCCGGGCGCTGGATATGAAGCAGGATCTCTGGTTCTCCGCCAAGGACACCATTTCCAAGACCTACGACCACCGCTTCAAGGATATTTTTGCGGAGGTGTACGAGGCAGACTATAAGCGCGCCTTTGAGGAGGCAGGCATCACCTACTTCTATACGCTGATCGACGATGCGGTAGCGCGGGTCATCCGCAGCGAGGGCGGCTTCATCTGGGCGCTGAAGAACTACGACGGCGACGTGATGAGCGATATGCTGGCCACGGCCTTCGGCAGTCTGGCCATGATGACCAGCGTACTGGTAGCGCCCACCGGCCAGTATGAGTACGAAGCGGCTCACGGCACGGTCACGCGGCACTACTACCGTTATCTGAAGGGCGAGGACACCAGCACCAACCCGGTGGCGACCATCTTCGCGTGGACGGGCGCACTGCGCAAGCGGGGTGAGCTGGACGGAACACCCGACCTGTGCGCCTTTGCCGACCGGCTGGATAAAGCCACGCTGGACACCATCGCAGGCGGTCAGATGACCGGCGATCTGGCCCGCCTGTACGAGGGCGAAGCCCAGACGCTGACCAGCGCCCAGTTTATGGACGCGATCGCGGCGAGAATGTAAAACCATAGACAAAAGCCCGCTCCGATCTCGGGGCGGGCTTTGCTGTGTTGCTCTTATTCCTTCACCGTCAGAACACTGACGCCGTCGGGGATGACCACCACACTGGCCTGTTTGCCCTTGAGACGATAGGCGATCTCCAGTGCTTCGTCCGGGGTGGAGGCGGGGATCATATTGGCTTTGCGCACTTCGTCGTGGCTCAGGAAGGTGGTGACCAGAATGACCGGGTGCTTCCGCAGCACGCGGACGCAGACCTGCGTACACCACTGCTCCGGGATGGTCTTCTCCGGCGGAATGGAGGACAGATAGCGGTCGATCTCGTCCGGCGTGCCCCGCTGGATCAGCTGGCCGAAATGCGCGCCGCCCATGCCGTCGCAGCAGCTGCAGCACATGATGATCACGCCGTCCTCGCCCGCACAGGCTTCCGCCGTGGCCATGGCCTTGGGACTCTGGTACAGGTTCTGATCCAGCGGATAGCCGCCGTTGCTGGTGACGACGATGTCCCCCGTGACCACCGGGCACTGAGACCACTGGCGGATGAACGCCACCCCGGCTTCGTGGGCCTTTTCCAGATCGCCCGCCCACGCCGCCACGATCTTCTTTTCGCCGTCCAGCGCCACGTTGAAGATGAACTGCACATTGACCGCCTTGGCGGCGCAGAGCATATCCGCGTGAATGGGGTTGTCCTTCAGCATTCCCGAGTTGGAGCGAGGGTGGGACACGGCCTTGTAGCTGTGGTTTTCATTGACCGTCCGTTCGGAACAGATGCCGGGCAGGATGCTCTTGCGTCCCCCGGAAAAACCGGCGAAGAAATGGGGCTCCACAAAGCCTTCCGTCACCAGCAGGTCGCATTCGGCGGCCAGCCGGTTCACCTGAAACACCGCGCCGGAGGGCAGAGTACACAGCTCGACAAACTGCTCCGGGGCGAAGGCGTTGTTGATGGCGATCTTCTCATGATCGACGATCGCGTCGCCGAACATGCGGCGCTGTTCCTCCTCCGTGGTGGGACGGTGCAGACCGGTGGCGATGAGAATGGTAATGTCCGCGTCGAGATTGCCCGAGCGAATTTCCTTCAGCAGCAGGGGCAGGGTGATCTTGCTGGGCACGGCCCGGGTATGGTCGCTGGTAACGATGACGATGTTCCGTTTGCCTTCCGCCAGCGTCCGCAGACGGGGCGAGTCGACGGGATGCTCCAGCGCGTCCAGCACCAGCTGTTCCTGACTTTTTTCGGCATGAAAGCCGTGCATTTTGGCCGTCAGTACGGCCTTGAGGTTTTCCTCCTCCACATGAAGAGCCAGTGTGGAGGTATAGTAGGGGATAGGGATCGTCCGTTGCATGGGCGCGGCCTCCTGTGCCTGTTTTTGGGGGAACTTTTTTTCTATGTGCCATGATACCAAAGAAGGCCGGAGAATGTCAATACAGAGGAAAACGGCGCTATTTGGGTGGCTTCGGGTGGAAAAAACTCCGAGGACTGGGAGCTTTGGAACTTGACAGCCCTTAGAACAAGTTTTTTGATTTTGTCAAGTCACAACTATGCGCGATTGCGCATAGTTTTTGAGCCGTGAAAGAAGGCCAAAAAGGAGGAAAACCGCCCGGAAAACGCATCGCAAAAAAGACGAAAATCGTTGAAAATAAAGAGAATAATGTGCTTTATAACAAATGAAATAATAATATAAATCTATAACCATTCAATCTGAATAAGTGAGAAATTCAATGAAAAATGTCAAAAAAATTAGCCGATTCAGGTGTGAAATCGGCTAATTTTTATGTATGCGGATAGAAACGAAAACTGAAACGAAAACACGTAAATATAGTCGCTGTGCTAAGAAACTGCTAATATGATATTCTACTGGAAATGGAAAGAATAGTCTGTACAACGTTTTCTTCTGCTGTACATGAAAATTCTAAATTATAATTTATAGAATTTATGTAGACTTTTGGCAAAAACCATGATATACTAACTGCGTCCAGTCAGGAGGCGTGTCGAGACGTCTGCGGAATGGGAATCCTTCGCAAATTCATTTCCAGGCAAAATCCGAATGACAACAGCTCTGCTCCACCGATTGGGAGAGGGCTGGTATGTTTACGCGTTTTCGATGCGCCACTGTGAACCTTCGCTTCTGCGTTCTTCCCGTATGAAGGAAAGGACGCGGTCCGGCGGCTGTTTGAGTACCAGGCAAACAGCTGCCGGGGACTTTCCGAGTCCGCGGAGGTTCGCAGTCTATCCGAATTTCCAGAGGAGGAAGAGGTATGAAAATGAACAAGCTGCTGGCCCTGACGCTGGGATTGGCCCTCGGGCTGATGATCTGCGCCTTCGCCTGTGCGCAGGAAGGGGAAAGTGTTGGGCTTTCCGCTATTCCTGAGATCCCCGCGGAGCTGATCGCCGAGATCCCCGCGGCTTATGTGGAGGAACCGTCCGCAGAGCCTGCGCAGACTCCCTCGATTCCCGTGGTGCTGCCCGCGGTGGAGAACAGCCAGGAGTTTGTGCCTACCCTGTCCTCCAACTACGCGTATATCAGCGGCGGCACCCGCCTGTATAAGACCGCCGCGAAGGACAAGCTGCTGGGCACCTTCGCCGGGACGAACCCCGTCCGGGTGATCTGGCAGAAGGACTATTATAATGAAACGGGAGACGTCGAGTACTCTCTCTATCAGGCCGTCTTCTATGCCAACGGTCAACGGGTGGAGGGCTATTTCTATGCGTCCGCGCTGGGCTTCCTGACCCTGAGGGACGAGGCCGAGCTGCTGGACGGCTCCGACGAGCTGAAAATTCTGACGGCGGACTTCGAATTTGCGGCGGATGAAGCGCCCGCGCCGGACTATCCCTGCACCAACACCAATGCGGTGAACCTGCGCAAGGGCCCCGCCAGAAGCGAGGAAAAGCTGGCTCAGCTGGCCGAGGGCACGCACGTGGACGTGATCGAAGCCGTGACCAACGCCGTGGGCGAGGTCTGGCTGAAGGTGACGGCCGGCGGCAAGACCGGCTATGTGATGGCGGGTCTGGTGGACGGCTACAGCCTGCCCAAGGAGGAGAAGCCCGCCGAGGAACCGACCCCTGCCGAGGAGCAGCCCGAGACCGACACCGCCGAGGAGCCTGCCCCCGCCGAGGAGCAGCCGGTGGAGCGGACGATTCTGGTTTCCTTTACCTGCGATACGGAAGCCCTGCGTCTGGGCAGCCGGGTCACCCTGACCGCCACGCTGGTGGGCTACGAGGGCCTGAACTACACCTGCTGCTGGCAGTACGCCGCCGCCGACGCTCAGGGCAATATCATCGGCCCATGGAAAAAAGCCGGAGAAGGGCTTAGCTATACCTATACCCTGCAAGAGGACAATCTGCTGACGGGCTGGAGGATGTGCGTTACCATCCATGAGTAACGCGCCTCCGCGCATCGGTTTATTCGTTGCAGCTTCATCATGTGTTCTTGAGGAACTGTGTACCAGCAAACAGAGAGGGGAAACCAACCATGAAAAACGGTTTTCGTAGGCTTGCCGCGATTTTCATGACCGCCCTGATGCTCCTTGCGGTCGTGCCCGTCGGGGCCTTGGGAGCGGAGCAATATTCCAAAAGCATCATTCCGGCCATTGATCTGGCCAGAATCATTCAGCCGGACGACACGCCGGTGGCCACCTATATCTTCTATAACGGCACGGCAGAATACGCTAGGCAATCCGTAAAGAACACGGAGGAACTCTACAAGCCGCAAACGCCCCCGGCCGCAGAAGGAACCGTTTTTACGGGCTGGGCTAGAGAAGATGGTACGCTGTTTGACAGCTTCGGCCCGCAGACCGTAACGGAAACGGTAGAAATCAAACTATACGCCAAGTTTGATAAGGCCTATTATGTCTATTTCTATACGCCGGACGGCGCGACGCTAAAGCATACGGAGGTCGTAACGGATAATACGCAGACCTACGATTTCTCCTATGTGACCTACGAAGTGGGCAGCACCAAAAAGGTTACAGGCTGGGCGGCTGAGAAAAACGGGACAGTGGACGTCAGCAAGAACGTGACCTTCGGCGGCAAAACCAGCGTATCCCTCTATGCCATTGAAACCGAAGGGTATTGGGTCATCTTCCATACGGGCGAAGGCTCTGTTGTCCCGCCGATGTTTGGCCCGGCTGGCACAACCCTTTCTCTGCAAGATGTCGCCGCCCCGACCCGCGTGGGATACACATTTGGCGGATGGTATGACAACCAAGCTGGAACGGGAACGCCGATTCAGCAGGTCAACAGTGCAACGGAGGTTTATGCAAAGTGGAATCCTGCGCAGGTAAACTATACCGTCATTCACTGGCACGAGAACGCTAACGATGACCAGTACTCCTTTAAGGAAATGGAAACGAAAAACGGCACGACGGACGGGCAGACCAACGCCGCCGCGAAGAGCTATGATGGCTTTACCGCACAGACGATTACACAGAAAACAATCAGGGGCGACGGCTCCACCATTGTGAACGTGTATTATAAACGGAATGTGTATGATGTGAAGTTTTATGAGTACAAGAGCCGGGAGTGGCAAGAAATCGCGAAACTGCGCATCACTGCAAAGTATGAGGCGAATATTGAGGATAAGTGGCCCACATACAACGACAGTAGTACTTGGGCAACTGGTGGTAATTTTTTTGGAAGCTTGAGCGGCCCATATCAGGTCAATCTTTTCAAAATGCCGCTGGGCGGGAAAAACTTCTATGGCCCGAAAACCGGAAATGGCAGCGAAAGTGCATATTACTACGTCGAAGTCATTCCGGGTGAAAGCGGTGAGACTACTCTACATGGCGTAGCCTATAAGCTGCACCACAAAGATACCAGCCCAGGAACTAACTACGTCGTAACGGCAGAGGATCAGTATTCTTTGGAGGGATACACGTACACAGAAGGAACTCAGATTGGAAGTGCTTACAACAACGCCAAATTCTACTATACCCGCAACCAGTATGTAATCACCTTCATTAACGGCGGCGTTACGGACAAAACGGTAAACAAAAAGTACGAGCAGTCGATTGAGGATGCGGATTATACACCGGCTAATCCCCCTGCCGGAAAGAATGGGTACGTTTTCGACGGGTGGCATGACAACGAGCTTGGCGAAGGCGAACAGTATGTCTTTACCGGCAAAACCATGCCCGCCAGAAATATCACCCTGTATGCCAAATGGTCTGCGCCGACACACAAGGTGACGTTCGATCTGGGTTATGATGCCCCGCCCGAAGCAACCACCCCTCCGACGCAGACGGTGCAACACAGAGAAACCGCCCAGCAGCCGGAAGACCCCACCCGTGATGGGTTCAGCTTCACCGGCTGGTACGACGAGGATGGCAGCCCGTTCAACTTCGCGACGCTGATTGTGAAGGATGTGAATCTCACCGCCCACTGGCTGTCCAACAGCACATTCATGGTTGAGTATGAAAAGAACGGCGGCGATGGAACGGTTCCGGTGGATAGCATCCAGTATGCCGACGGCGCGGGCGCGACGGTGAAGGATAAGGGCGGCCTGACGCACCCCAAGGGCATGGTCTTCCTTGGCTGGGCGACCGTGGCGGCTAATCCCACTACGATTTACCAGCCTGGCGACAAGCTGCCCATTCAGGCGGATATGGATGTGAATGGCGATGGCGTTATTACCCTCTACGCCGTCTGGGGAGACAAGCCCGTCCAAACGAAGCTGACCTACAATGCCAACTTTGGAGAAACGCCTCCCGAGAAGGTTTATGAGCTGGAAAACAATGCAACCGAGACGATCAAGAGCTATGGCGAGACCGGGTTGCCGTCCCGCTCCGGCTATGAGTTCCTTGGATGGTCGAAAGTTCAGGATGCTACGGAAGCGACCTATAAGGCTGGCGATAAGATTATCGTCGATGAGACTGACGCGCCAACCAAGAACGTTCTGTTCGCCATTTGGAAGCAAAGCACCGTCAAGTTGACCGTCACCAAGACCGTTACCGGCAACTTCGGCGACAAGAGCAAAGCGTTCGAGTTCAGCATGAAAGTAGACAACGGCGACAATAGCTTTGACCTGACCGTCAACGGAAAGGCGCTGACTAAGGGAACTCAAGGAGATTACACCTTCAGCCTGAAACACGGCGAATCCATTGAGATCAAGGGTATTCCCGTTGGAAAGCAAATCGTTCTGGCGGAAACGAAGGCGGAAAACTACGGGGTTAAGTTCGGCGAGAACGATATGATTACAAGCGGCCCTCGCACTGTGACGATTGGCGGCCTGACGGCGGACACCGAAATTGCGGTTGAGAACTATCGAAATACCCAACCCGATACCGGCGTTCTCGTTGATTCCCTGCCGTATATCCTTATCGCCTGCGTGGCAGGCGTAGCGGCGCTGTTCCTCATCCGCCGTCGGAAGAAACGTGAGGACTAAGGAGTAACAAAACGATGCCACCAAGGAACGGACAACAGCCCGCGCAAAAGCCCGTTCAGAGCCGGGCGCAGGGACGAAAGGAAACCATCCAGCCCTTGAACTGCGAACAGAAGCGCATCCTGCAATGGCTGCGCAAGGTGCGCTTCCGCAAGCAACTTTTCGGCGGAATAAGCGAGCGCGACGCATGGAAAAAGATCGAGGAACTGAACGCCATGTACAATAACGCTCTCATGGCCGAACGGGCGCGCTATGACGCACTGCTGGAACGGCAGCGCTGGGAGTATGGCTATGGCTATGGCTATCAGCCGTCCGACCCGGCGCAGGGGTATGAAGCCGACGGCCAGTCTGCCGGGGAGGATGGGCAGTAATGGCCGCCAAAAAGCCGCGTACCCCCGAGGAAGCCATCAAACAGCGCCGGGATCAGCTGGCCGCCAAGGCCGAAAACCGCAGTCTGCTCCTCCGCGTGGTGCTGATCGCTGTGGTGTGCTGGGGTTTCTTTCACTACCTGTTTCTGATCACGCAGGTCAAGGGCATGGACATGTTCCCCGCCGTGAAGGACGGCGACCTGGCCATCGTGTTCCGGCTGCAGCAGGAGTACGCCAAGAACGACGTGATCGTGTACCGCACGGAAACGGGGCTCAAGTTCGGCCGCATTGTGGCCCGGGCCACGGATAACGTCACCATCGATGACAGCGGCTCCCTTACCGTAAACGGCACGACACAGACCGGCGAAATCCTCTATCCCACCTATCCCGAGGTGGACAGCAGTCTGGCCTACCCCTATCAGGTGCCGGAAAACAGCGTGTTCGTGCTGGGCGACTACCGCACCCGCTCCACCGACAGCCGCCTGTACGGGGCCATATCGCTGGATCAGGTGGAGGGCAAGGTCATCACCATTCTAAGGCGCAGGGGCCTCTGACCCGCGCCGAACATCCACGGTATCAGTCCGGCTCCACTCGCCGGGAATGATATAACTTCCCTTTCAAAATCTGAAAAACAAGGAGAGAAACAAAGCCATGAAAAAGTTTGTAGCGATCCTCTTGACTTTGATGCTCGTGCTGGGCGTGAGCGGCGCGCTGGCGGCGGACGCCGAAAGTGTGGTTATCAAAAAGTCATATAAGCTGGTTGGCGCTGGCTCCAGCCCCGCAGAAACCTTTACGCTTGAGCAGACTGGCAGCCGGGTGCTTGATGGTGACGCCACTGCTGCCCCCGCGCTGGGTGCCATCACCGGCGCTGCGTTTGATGCTGGCGCTGCTACTGTCGATGGCGTTACCATGCCTATCACAGTAAACCTTCCTGTGTACGACAGAGTTGGTAAATATGAGTACACCTTGAAGGAAGTGCAGGGCAATAATGCTGGCGTTGGCTACTATGACGCTGCCATGAAGCTGGTTGTGACGGTTATCAATGGTAATAATGGCCTTGAACGGGTTGCTGCTGTTCATACCGAATTAGCCCCAGGCGATGCCAAGAGCGACACCTTCGAAAACACCTACAGCGCTGGCACTCTGACTGTGAAAAAGACCGTTACTGGTAATCTGGGCGACAAGAATAAGGAATTCGACTTCACCGTGACCTTTGCCGCGCCCCAAGGTAAAGACTGGACCCCTGCCATTGGCCTTCCGGAGGGCGCAACGATGGTTGCGGATAATCCTATGTCCTACACCTTCAAGCTGAAGCATGACGCCATGGCCACCTTTGGAAACCTGCCTGCGGGCGTGACCTACACCGTGATTGAAGCTCCGGTTGAGGGCTACACCACCACCAGCACTGGCGAAAACGGCGTGATCATCGCTGGTTTGAATGAAGTTACCTTCACCAACGAAAAGAAGGGCGAGATCGACACCGGCGTGACCACCGAGAATCTGCCCTACGTCCTTCTGATCGGCTTCGTGGTGCTGGCTGGCGCTGCGCTGCTCATCAAGCGCAAGGCTCATAACAACTAAGCATTTGACTGACACGCGCCATGTCCCGGGGCCGGGAAAGCGGAATCCCGGCCCTGACAGGGCGCCATGAACCGGCATAAAGGAGTGGCAGGATGGGAAGGGGCTTCGTCAGATTTCTAAATGGTCTGGTCAGTCTGGCCGTGGGCCTTTCCCTCCTGATCGCCGGGGCATATGCGGGCTATTGCCTGTGGGATAATCACCAGATCTATGCCGCCGCTGAAAACGTTCAGGACGATATGATCCGGCTCAAACCCAAAACAGACGACACAGCCGAGGAACAGGGGCCGTCCTTCGCCGAGCTCCTGCGCGTCAATCAGGACGTGAAGGCGTGGCTCACCCTCGACCATACCCAAATCGACTATCCCGTCCTGCAGGGCGAGGATAACTTCGCCTACATCAACACCGACGTTTACGGAAACTTCGCGCTGGCGGGCAGCATCTTTATCGACTCCCGCTGCGACCCGTCCTTTGCCGACCCGTATACCCTGCTTCACGGCCATCATATGGAAAACAGCAGGATGTTCGGCGATCTGGATCTTTATAAGGAGCTGGATTTTTTCCGGCAATACTACACGGGAACCTTAATTATCCCCGGCTATCAGTGGCCCCTGCGGGTCTTCGCCTGCATGGTCGTCCCTTCGTCCGAGGAAAAAATTTTCAATCCTACCCTTTGGAAAAAGGATGGGATCGGCCGGCTGCTTTCCTTCGTCAAGGCCGAAGCATTGCATTACGACGCTGAAACCGTGGCCATGCTGGAGGACACCATCCAGGCCGGTGAAACGCCCCGGGTCATCGCTATGGCCACCTGCTCGTCCGAATATACGGACGCAAGAACGATAGTACTGGCGGTTTTGAACGACTACGGCCAGGAAAACAGGGAGGATGTTTGAATATGAAATCGAACCTTCGCGCCATTTTGGTCACTGTGATTGCTCTGGCGCTGTGCCTGACCGCGCTTATGCCCGCCGCCTTTGCTGAAACCGCCGACAACTCCTTCTCCGTTACCCTTCATGGCCGGGTACAGCTTCGCGGCGGATCGATCCCCAAATCGAAAATGGATCGTTTCCTGATCCGCCTGACCCCTGCCGACAAGGAATGCCCCATGCCCAAAGGCAGCTCCGATTATTTCGACGCGGAAGCCGTAGGCTATGCGCGTGAGGTGGACGTGGTGTTCCCCATCACCTTCACGAAGCTGGGCGTTTATCATTATACGATCACGCAGATCCCGAAGAACATCAACCCCAATCTGACGTATGACCGGCGCACCTATGACGTGACGGTCAGTGTTTTTAACGGCGAAAACGGGATCGAGACCGCTGTCGCCATGCGGCTGAACGGTTCAGAAGCCAAGACTGATCTGGCGTTCTTCGTCAACAAATACTCCAGTAAGCCCGGCACGCTGACCCCCACCGGCGTCAGCCAAAACTGGCCGTGGCTTGTGGCCGGATGCGCAGCGCTGCTGATTGCCGCCGCATTCGTTTTCCGTTCCCTCCGCAAGAAGGAGGGCGGCGCGCAATGAGCCGCCGTTATCCCAAAAATCGAAAAAAACAGGGGGGCGCACGTCGCGCCCTGCTTGTTTTTCTTCTGACAGTGCTGATCCTGGCCGCGCTGGTGCTGGGTACGCTGGCGCTGCTTGAACTTTACGAGCAGCATTCGCTGGACAGCTTCTACGCTTCCCTGTCCCGGAACAGTGAATGGACGGCAGACGACGGCGGAGAGGTCAGCCTTCCCACGCTGGCGACCGTCCTGCCGGGCCCCACGGCCACGCCGTCCACCGCAGACGCACAGTGGGTGCCGCAGGCCACGCTTCCGCCCTCTTATCTGGACGTGGAGTCCGAACAGCCCCAACAGGCCGTCTCCGAAAAGGACTTTGCCAAGCTGCGTCAGACCATGCCGGACATCGTCGGCTGGATTCGGCTGGACGACAGCGTAATAGACTATCCTGTGGTTCAGGGCGAGGACAACGAGTACTATCTGAAGCATTTTCCCGACGGTACGCAGAACCGCTTCGGTTCCATCATGATGGACGAAGCCAACCGCGGCGATTTCAGCGACACGGTGAACATTCTTCACGGCCACCACATGCGTGGCGGCTCCATGTTCGGCGGTCTTCACCAGTACGAAAGCCGCGAGTACTGGGAGACCCACCAGACCATCCGTCTGATGACCCCTGACGGCGATTACGACGTGGCCGTTTTCGCCGCCTACACAGTGAATGGCTACACGTTTACCTATCCCACCAATTTCGACACCGAGGAGGACTTCAACAAGTTCATTCACCGGGCTATCACCTCCACGCCTTACGACACGGGCATAGAAGTGACCTTCGAAGACCGGCTTCTTATGCTTTCCACCTGTGTCTACACCTTCGATGGCGCCCGTTTCATCGTTCTCGGCAAAATCGGGGACTGAGTCCCCCGTTCGGACTGCGTGCCGCAGGCGCGCAGGGGCGTAGGGAGACATGTGACTTGACTGCGAAATACCGCCGCTCGGCGACAGGCCTCGCGGTTCGCGCAAGGGGTAGTACCCCTTGACCCCGGACTGCGCCGCGGGTGCGCAGGGGCGTAGGGAGACATGTGAATTGACTGCGAAATACCGCCGCTCGGCGACGGGCCTCGCGGTTCGCTGGTTCGGTGTGGTTTCCTTGTCAGTTGAATATAAAAGACCGCCATTCGGCGGCGGCGGGCCTCATGGCTCGAACCAAAGGCCAGCGTGGATTTGCAACCCGCGCTGGCCTTTGGTGTTACAGAAATCCTCCAACTACCACACGACTTTTCATCTGGTGCTAATTGGGTATAGTTCACGCCCAATGTAGGTCGGCAACTAAGTTTGTTTCTCTGCGCTGCAAAACCATTCCAGCCACTTTGAAACGGCCCAAGTCATGCCATTTGATGCAAGATGGGGGAGCGTCCCATGGGACAGTAAGCCCCGATACGCGCTGGAGCACAGTATCATGGCAAAGGCTACCGCACATTGTCGCAGGGGCTTTCCCCTTATTCGTTATCCCCATTTAGGGCCGAAAAACAAGCGCTCTATGGCGAGTTCTCTCCATCAAGCCGAACGTGTGTGTTTGAGTAGAAACGCCGCCCGGACACCGTACCGCCGAGTCATTGACAAAAACCATCCCAATGTGGTATGACTAAAACCATGACGCGGCGAAAGCAGGGGAAGCTTTCCTCCCTTTTCCCCGCATACGGAGGAAAAACATGAAAGTTTTGGCCATGGATATAGGCGGTACTTTTTTGAAATACGCCCTGTACGAGGACGAAAACGTCCTTGTGTCCGGAAAAACGCCCTCTCGGGCCGCCGAAGGGGCTGAAGCGCTTTGGGCAGTGCTACTTGGTCTAGGTGAAGCGTTCCGAGGACAGTTCGACGGGATCGCCGTGGCAACGGCGGGAACAGTGGGCCCGGAGGGACAGATCGTGTATGCAAATGAAAATATCCCCGGCTACACGGGCGTTCCTTTGAAGAAGTGGCTGGAGGAGACCTTCTCCGTCCCGGCAGCGGTGCTGAACGACGTGGCCGCCGCGGCCTATGCGCTGACGGACACCTTCGAGGACTATTTCTTCATCGCCCTTGGCACCGGCGTGGGAGGGGCCTATGTGCACCGGCGGCAGCTGATGAATGGCGGCACGGGCTTCGGGGGCCAAATCGGCTATCTGCCCATGAAAAACGGGAGTACGGCTGACCAGACGGCCTCGTCCGCCGCGTTGGCCCGACGGGCCGGAGAAGCGGGGGAGAGTGTGTTTGAAAAGGCCGGGCAGGGCGACGAGCGGGCCGCCCGCATTCTGGATGAATGGCTGGACGACGTAGCGCAGATCATCCTGACGGCGGAGATCGTGACGGGCGCGGAGACCATCGTACTGGGCGGCGGAGTCAGCGCTCAGGGCGAACCCCTTTTGTCGCCGCTGCAGGCAAAGCTGGATCGGATGGAAACTCCCTATCGGGAAAAATTCAGGCTGACCATCGCCCCGGACGGCAATGCCAGCGGCACATTGGGAGCCAGAAAATATTTTGAAGAGAGTTTGAGGAGAGAAAAATGAACGCATTTGAGCAGGTAAAGGGCGGACTGATCGTTTCCTGTCAGGCTTTGGCCGACGAGCCCATGTTCGGCAGCGAGGTCATGGCGAAGTTTGCGCTGGCGGCGAAGCAGGGCGGAGCCAAGGGTATTCGGGCCAACACCATCCCGGATATTCGGGCTATCAAGAAAACCGTTGATCTGCCGGTGATCGGCATCATCAAAAAGGATTATCCTGACAGCGAAGTGTACATCACGCCCACCTTTGAGGAGGCGAAAGCCCTGATCGACGAGGGTGTAGATGTGATTGCGCTGGACGGCACCCGTCGCTCCCGTCCGGCTGGGGAGACGCTGGAGGGACTGGTGGAAAAGATCCGCGCATATCGAAAAGACGTGCTGCTGATGGCAGACACCTCCACCTACGAAGAAGCCGTGTATGCGGAGAAGCTGGGTTTTGACTTCGCGGGCACAACGCTGGTCAGCTACACGCCCTATACCAAGGGCGAACCGATCCCCGCATTGCCTCTGATCCGCCGGTTGGCGCAAGACCTGTCCATCCCGGTCATTGCGGAGGGCGGTATTTCCACGCCGGAGGAGCTGCGGGCCGCGCTGGATGCAGGGGCATTTGCAGCGGTGGTAGGCGGCGCTATTACCCGGCCGAAGCAGATCACCGAACGCTTTGTGGACGCATTAGAAAAATAAACAGAGCGCCCGGTCTTCCGAAGAAGGAAGAACGGGCGCTTTCTATGTGCCGCACAAGAATCTTTAGCAAAGCCAGTAGGGGAGCGGCGAAACGTTCACAGAAAACTGAGGCGGCTCGGTCCATCTGTCCGGGAGTTGCCACAAAGCCGCTGAAAATGGGGCACATACATTCGTTGGTGGAACCCTGCTCGAGAGAATGTCGGAACGGCGGCGATAAAGTATCACGGTTTTGCGTTCGGGCAGTTTCAATCATCTGAGACGTAAAACACTCTTTTATACAACATTTCCATCCAAAGAAAAAAGCCCGAAATCCAAGGATTTCGGGCTTTTTGTAAGCAATAAAGAAATTCGGAACTCAGCGCTTGCTGAACTGAGGCGCGCGACGGGCGGCCTTCAGACCGTACTTCTTACGTTCCTTCATACGAGGATCGCGGGTCAGGAAACCAGCCTTCTTCAGGGGCTCCCGCAGTTCGGGGTTGCTCTTGATGAGAGCGCGGCTGATGCCGTGACGGATAGCGCCGGCCTGACCAGTCAGACCACCGCCGGTCACGGTGACCAGAATGTCCATGTCGCCGCCGGCCTTGGTCACATCCAAGGGCTGACGCACGGTCATCTTCAGGGTTTCCAAACCAAAGTAGTTGTCCAGATCACGCTTGTTGATCACGATTTTACCGTCGCCAGCGACCAGACGGACACGGGCAATAGCCTTCTTACGACGGCCAACGGCACTATATTCAACCTTCGCCATTTTGATTCGCTCCTTCCGTGTCCTTACTTAATCACCAGAGTCTCGGGCTGCTGAGCGGCGTGCTCATGCTCGATTCCGGTATAAACTTTCAGTTTCTTCGCCATCTTGCGGCCCAGAGGTCCCTTGGGCAGCATACCAATGATCGCGCGCTTCACGGCGAACTCGGGCTTTTCTTCCATCAGGTGACGGTAAGAAGTCTCCTTCAGGCCGCCGGTGTAGCCGCTGTGATGATAGTACACCTTCTGATCCAGCTTCTTGCCGGTCAGCACAACTTTATCCGCATTGAGGATGATCACATAGTCGCCGGTGTCAACATGAGGGGTATAGACAGGCTTGTTCTTTCCGCGCAGGATCGCGGCAACCTGGCTGGCCAGACGGCCCAGCACAACGCCTTCCGCGTCCACGACGTACCACTTGCGCTGCACGTCCGCGGCTTTGGCCATGTAGGTATTCAAGGTAATTTCCTCCTTCGGAGTGTGTGAGTAGGGGTGCGCGTTTGATGGTCAGCAAACGGCGCTAGTTCAATGAGAATCCGGGGCTAACGGAGTCTATTGATGCCAAAAATCATTGTATCAAAGGAAACGGCTTGTGTCAAGTTTTTTTCCGGGAAAAAGAAAGAATGAAAGTCAAAATCATCGGGTCCGAGACAAGCAACATCTGCTTTGAGACAAAAGGAAGAAAATACGGGTGGAAACGCCCGAAACGGATTCTTCATGCATCGAAAACGTCCTGCATCACCACCGTGCGCAGGTGGTTCGCAAAAGCTCCGTACTGCTTTTCCGTCAATTTCTCCGGGCAGGACATTACTATCAGCTTGTGGCCTTCATAGCCTTTGTGATAGGCGGGATGCACGTGCTCATACGGATTGGCCGTGAATCCGCAGCGCTCATAAAAGCCTTTGCGGCGGATGGAAATTTCATCCACCGGCGGGTCGATTTCCAAAATGACGGGCTTTCCTTTTTCATTCAGCTTTTCCAGCGCCCGTTGACCGTATTTTTGTCCCCGAAGTTTCGGAAAAATGCAGAAATGCTCCACATAGATGAACGATTCCGTCTCCCAGTACAGGATCAGCCCCGCCCAGCAAGTGCCGTCGTACACGCAGTCAAAATGATACTGGGGATGGCTCATAATGCGCTCCTGCGAGGCTTCTTCCCGCAGCTCGTGATAGGGGAAGCTGCTTCGATACAGGGCCATGGCCTTTTCATAGTCCGGGTGACTGGCTGAAGTCATGCGTCTGAATTCCATCGTTCTTTCTCCCGCTTTGTGATTTGCTCCGCTGATTTTCCGCTCGGCGGATCGGGGTATTATACCGTATGCTCCATGCGTTAGCAACCATTTTGAGGTAAAAAACCGCCCCGCACAGGGCGGGGCGGCTGGAAGGATTTTGATGGTTTTTTAAGGAACGGCTTAGTACATGCCGCCCATTCCGCCGGCAGCGGGAGCAGGAGCGGGTTCGGGAGCGGGGATGTCGGTCACAAGGCTCTCGGTGGTCAGAACCATCGCGGCCACGCTGGCGGCGTTCTGCAGAGCGGAACGGGTCACCTTGGTGGGGTCGATGATGCCGCGCTCGATCATGTCCACATACTCGCCCTTCAGCGCGTCGTAGCCATAACCGTCCTTGTGGCTGATCTTCACGTTCTCCACGATCACGCTGCCGTCGATACCGGCGTTCTTGCAGATCTGGCGCAGGGGCTCTTCCAGAGCGCGCAGCACGATCTGCACGCCGGTCTTGGCGTCGCCCGCGAAGTTGTCCAGCTCAGCCTGCACGGAGGGGATCACGTTCATCAGCGCGATGCCGCCGCCGGGGACGATACCCTCTTCCACAGCAGCACGGGTCGCGGCCAGAGCGTCTTCGATGCGCAGCTTGCGCTCCTTCATTTCCACTTCGGTCGCAGCGCCCACCTGAATGACGGCTACGCCGCCAGCCAGCTTGGCCAGACGCTCCTGCAGCTTCTCACGGTCGTAATCGCTGGTGGTTTCGGCGATCTGACTGCGGATGGAGGCCACGCGGGCGTCGATGTCCGCCTTGTTGCCAGCGCCTTCCACGATGGTGGTGTTTTCCTTGTCCACCTTGACCTGACGGGCGGTACCCAGCATGTCGAGGGTGGTTTCCTTCAGTTCCAGACCCAGTTCTTCGCTGATGACCTGGCCGCCGGTCAGCACGGCGATATCACGGAGCATTTCCTTGCGGCGGTCGCCGAAGCCGGGGGCCTTGACGGCGACGCAGGTGAAGGTGCCGCGCAGCTTGTTCACGACCAGCGTGGCCAGCGCTTCGCCTTCCACGTCCTCAGCGATGATCAGCAGCTTGCGGCCCGCCTGCACAACGGCTTCCAGCACAGGCAGGATCTCCTGAATATTGCTGATCTTCTTATCGGTGATCAGGATGTAGGGGTTGTCGAGAACCGCTTCCATCTTGTCGGTATCGGTGACCATGTAAGCGCTGGCATAGCCGCGGTCGAACTGCATACCTTCCACGGTATTCATTTCGGTCTTCATGGTCTTGCTTTCTTCCACGGTGATAACGCCGTCGTTGCCAACGGTCTCCATTGCCTCGGAGATCAGCTTGCCGATCTCGTCGTCAGCCGCAGAAATGCTGGCGACCTGTGCGATGGACTGCTTGCCGTTGATGGGCTGGCTCAGCTTGACCAGACCGTCCACAGCGGCCTTCACGCCCGCTTCGATGCCCTTCTTCAGCACCATGGGGTTCGCGCCGGCGGCCAGATTGCGCAGGCCTTCATGGATCAGAGCCTGAGCCAGCAGGGTGGCGGTGGTGGTGCCGTCGCCGGCCACATCGTTGGTCTTGGTGGAAACTTCCTTCACCAGCTGAGCGCCCATGTTTTCAAAGGGGTCTTCCAGCTCGATCTCCTTGGCGATGGTCACACCGTCGTTGGTGATGAGGGGAGCGCCGAACTTCTTGTCCAGCACTACGTTGCGGCCCTTGGGGCCAAGGGTGATCTTCACGGTGTCCGCCAGAGCGTTGACGCCGTTTTCCAGAGCGCGGCGGGCTTCCTCGCCATACTTGATTTGCTTAGCCATAACGATTGCCTCCTAAAATATCAGCTCATTGCCCGAGATAACAGGCAAAATCAGAAAATGCTTGCGGTCAGGCGCTTATTCCACAGTCGCCAGAATGTCGCTCTGACGGACGATGATCATTTCCTTGCCGTCCAGCTTCACTTCGGTGCCGGCGTACTTGGAGTAGATCACCTTGTCGCCCACCTTCACATGCATGGTAACTTCCTTGCCGTCCACCATGCCGCCGGGGCCCACGGCCAGCACTTCGGCCATCTGGGGCTTTTCCTTGGCGGCGCCGGTCAGCACGATGCCGCTCTTGGTGGTTTCTTCCATTTCAACATTCTTAATGACCACACGGTCGCCCAAAGGCTTCACGATCATAACCTAAAACCTCCTGTTTTTGATCCTGTCTGGTACTGTTAGCACTCGAACAGTATGAGTGCTAACAACACTGTGTAGTTTACGACATTCCCGCCAGATACGCAAGCGAACAACTGCCCAAAACAGAGCAATTTTCTAATTTTTTCTTTGAAAAGCAATCTATTTCGAAGCATTTTTTCGTTTTTTCATAAAATTTCTTTGATTTTCTTTTTATATTGCTTCTTTTTATTTTTCTCTGTTTCATTTCCAGCTCGTCATGGTAGAATGAGCCTGAGAAAGCCGCTGGCAGCGCCCCGGCTTTCCGGCATCCAAAGGAGGAGCTTTCCATTGAATACGCCCGCGGAAGCGCTGCTTCACTGGTACGATGAAAACCGCCGGGATCTGCCCTGGCGGCATACCGCCGACCCTTACCGCATCTGGCTTTCCGAGATCATGCTCCAGCAGACCCGGGTGGAATCGGTCAAGGGCTACTACGCCCGTTTTCTGGAGGCCTGCCCTACGGTGGAATCGCTGGCCGCCGCCCCCATCGAGCAGGTTTTGAAGCTCTGGGAGGGGCTGGGTTATTACAGCCGCGCCCGGAACCTGCACCGGGCGGCGCAGCTCATCGTGGACGAGTACGGCGGGGCGTTCCCCACGACTTACGAGGAAATCCTAAAATTGCCCGGCATTGGCGCTTATACAGCCGGCGCGGTCGCCAGCATTGCCTTTCATCAAACCGCCCCGGCGGTGGACGGCAATGTCTATCGGGTCATCAGTCGCTTTCTGGGCATCCGGGAGGATGTAGGCTCGCCCGCCGTGCAGAAGCGTTTCCGTCAGGAGGTACTGGCGCTGATGCCGCCTGACCGTCCCGGGGATTTCAATCAGGCGCTGATGGAGCTGGGCGCGACCCTTTGTTCGCCCACGTCGCCCCGCTGCGAGGAATGCCCGTGGCAGGAAAGCTGCGACGCCTTTGACGAAGGGGACATGGAATCCTTGCCTATTCACGAAAAAAAGAAGCCCCAGAAGATCCTTCCGGTGGCCGTCTGCCTGTTGACTTTCGGAAAACGCGTTTTCGTCATGAAACGAACGGAACGGCTGCTGAACGGCCTGTTCGTGTTCGCCCTGCTGGAGGGGGAAACCTCCCCGGAACGCTGCGGCGAGCGTCTGCGCGAGTTGGGCTTCGACTGCACTTTCCGGCAAAAGCTGGGGGAAGCGCGGCACGTTTTCACGCACCGCATCTGGGAAATGGACATTCTTCATTTTGATTTGATTGCCGAACCGTCCCAGCCCCTGCTGGAACGGATGGGTGGACGTATGGTCAGCCTGCCCGAACTGGAAGCGCTGGCCATGCCTGCGGCCATCCGCACCGCCCGCGCCCGGGCGGAAGAACTGCTGAAAACGAAGGAACCCGCCGAGCCCTGAGACCGGCGGGTTCCTGTTTTGATTTTGCTTACTTCAGATCATCCGCGTCGTAATTCAGACGATAGGAATAATAGAAGCTCAACGTGTCGCTATACATCCGGCTCATGGTCAGGGTGAAGCGAACGTCGTCCTTCGTCCACGTGGCGGACAGATCGCCGTTCTCCACGTAGTTTGCTACGCCGCCCTCATCGAAGGGGTCGCTGTCCGGCGCGCCGTAGGCGGCCGTCAGGGTCTCCAGCGCCGCTCGGAAAGAAGCGATGACGTTGTCTCCCACGGGCAGCCCCATGGAGATCAGGCTCAGCCGGGATTCTCCCGCGCTGTTGTTGCGGTCGGCCTGAAAGGTGATATACTCCGCCACCAGCTCGCCGATGCCGATCTTGACGTTTTCCATGGAAATGGAGCCTGTGCCTGCGTCGTCGTCCCAGGTTTCGACCAGTGCGTCCTCGCCCAGCAAGGCGCTCAGCTCGTCCAGACTCATGCCAAAGCGAACGCCGCAGGGCAGGGGAGCGGTCGCCGTGTTTTCCTCGGCAAAGGCTGCAACGGAACAGGCCAGCACGGCCAGTGTCAGGCAAAGGACCAGCATTTTCTGATGAAATTTCAAGGGTTTCACCTGCTTTCGCTATTATCGTAGGTTTTTCAACCGAATCAAAAAATTCGCCGGGGCAAAGGCACAATCCTTTGCTCCGGCGAAACTGTTACATACCTCAAATCATTTTGACGGGCATGGGCAGGCCGAGGAAATCCGCCATCACGCCGGTCAGGCGCTCCGCTTCCTCCCGGGTGGGCATTTCGCAGAAGATGCGCAGCCGGGGTTCCGTGCCGCTGAACCGGGCGATGATCCAGCCGTTCTCGAACAGTACCTTGCAGCCGTCCATGTAGTTGGTGGCCACCACGGGGATCGGGAAGGCGGGCAGCTGCTTTTCCACCATCAGCAGGTGGTGCAGCTTTTCCTTCATTTCCTGATCGAAGGGCCAGTCGAACTCGCTCATGTAGGCGGTGCCGAACTCGGCGTAGATTTCCTTCATCAGCTGGCTCATGGACTTGCCGGTGACGCTGAGCATTTCCACCAGCAGGGTGGCGGCGTAGATGCCGTCCTTGCCGTTGATGTGGCCCCGCACCGTCAGACCGCCGCTGCTTTCGCCGCCGATGACGGCGTTATGCTCCTGCATGGCGGCGGAAATGTGCTTGAAGCCTACCGGCACTTCATAGCAGGTCTCGCCGAAAGCCTCGGCCACCCGATCCAGCAGGTGGGTGGTGGCGATATTGCGGACGCAGGGGCCATGCCAGTTCTTGTACTTGAGCAGGTAGTAGTACAAAAGCACCAGCACCTGATTGGGGTGGACGAAATGCCCCTCGTCGTCGATGATGCCCAGCCGGTCCGCGTCGCCGTCGGTGGCAATACCGATGTCGGCGTGGTTCTGCAGCACCGCCGCCTGCAGCGCGCCCAGCGTGTCCACATTCGGGGCGGGAAGCCGTCCGCCGAACAGGGTATCGTGGCGCTCATGGATGACGCTCACGTCGCAGCGGGCCGTCAGCAGAATGGTCTGCAGGGACGTGCGGCTCACGCCGTACATGGGATCCAGCACGATCTGCAGGTTGCGGCTGCGGATCGCGTCCATGTTCACGCCGCGGATGATCGCGTCCAGATACTGGTTCTGGGGATTGATCTCCTGCACCAGACCCGCCGCGATGGCACGCTTGTATTCGATGGAGTGGATTTCTTTGGGATCGACGTCGTTGGCCGCCGCGCCCAGTTCGTTGGTCACGCTTTCCACCGCGTCCCGGCCGCCCTTGGTGAAGAGCTTGATGCCGTTGTACAGCGCCGGATTATGACTGGCCGTTACCGCAATGCCGTAGTCCAGCCCGTAATACTGCACGGTGAACATGATCAGCGGCGTAGGGGCCTCCCGGTTGATCATCAGCACGTGAATGCCTTCGCCCGCCATGACCTCCGCGGCCCATTCCGCAGCCTCCCGGCTCAGAAAACGCCGGTCATAACCGATGCAGAAGCTTTTGTCGGCCACGTCCTCCCGCTTCATCCGCTGGGCCAGGGCGAACATCAGCTTGCGCACGTTTTCCTTGGTAAAGTCATCGCCGATAATGGCGCGCCAACCGCCTGTACCAAAAGAAATCATTCTATATCCCCACTTTCGTGATAAATGTATTATTCCGAACGTCCTCATGATAACACCGGATAAAGAGGGATGCAAGTCCTCCCCCGAAGGTTTTTTACATAATTTTTACTTTATGAAAAAGGACGGACAACCGATTGTCCGCCTTTTCCATTGTCTTCCTTTATTTTTCGTTTTTCTTCAGCCCCAGCCGGGCTTCCTCCATCTGGCAGAGCCGGTCACAGGCCTGATCCAGCAGCCGGTACACATAGCAGCGACTGAAATGCATCCTCCGGCTGATGATGCCGCAGGGGATGCCCTCCAAAATACGCTGGGTGGCCACGGCCCGCAACACTCCGGCGGGCAGCCTCTCCACCAGCGGGCGAATGTCCTCCAGCAGCGCCTCCAGCTCCTTTTGCAGTTCGCCGATGCCCCAGCGCTCGGCGTCGCTTTCCAGCACCGCGTACTCCACGCGGCTTCGTTCCACGCCGCGCCCGTAGCGCACAGGGCTCGGACGGCTGCCGGCCCGCAGGGCGGAGAGCTTCAGATATTCGATTCTCCCCACCGCCCGTGTAATGGCGCGGTGGATCTCGTCCACCCGCTTCAGCTTATCTTGGAGGGAAATGGGCAGGTCGTATGAGTTCATGCAGGTTTCCTTTTCTTCCGGCATACGCTTTCCTTTCCGCTCCCCTTTCCGTCACAGCGCATGGCCTCGCCCGGCGCATAGGGGGCATTGCATCCGCCGCCGGATGGGCGCATTTTAGAGAATCCGATTTGGATTTTCAACGCCCGATCCCGGCAGAACGCCTTTTTCAAATACGAACACATGTTCGTATTTCTGTTCTCATCATAAGGGGAACGGGAAGGAATGTCAAGCAAAAAATTTCCGCGCTTTTTGTCGATCAGGTCTGCGCAAACCGGCGAGCGGTTACTGCGCTTTTCTAAAAAGGCCGGTTCTGACCGGCGCGGCGATCCCCATATTTTTTCCATTTTTTTCCGCAAAGGATTGAAAACCATGGATAGCATTTGACTTTCCCAAAGACGTGTGCTATACTCCCTGTTGTTGTAAAAGCCAATACTCCGGCGCTTTACGTGTCGGAAGAAACGAATAGGAGATGCGAATTATGAAGAGGATCAAGACCATCGCCACCCGGAACCTGTGCGAGAGCGCCAAAAAGGGCGGCTGCGGCGAATGCCAGACCTCCTGCCAGTCCGCCTGCAAGACCAGCTGCGGCGTGGCCAACCAGAAGTGCGAAAACAAGAACAAGTAATTTTGGAAACCACAGGAGGCTGTTGCGGCAAAATGCGGGGCGGTTCGCGCCGTGATTGCTGCGGCAGCCTTTTTGTGCATCTGCGAAAGAACGGAGGAACCAAGCGTGGTTCATCAGTATCAGCTTAACGGCTACAACATCGTGCTGGACTCCTGCTCCGGCTCCATCCACGCGGTGGACGAAGTGGCCTACGATATCATCGCCCTTTACGACAAGCACACTCCGGAGGAGATCGTCCGGCTGATCTGCGAAAAGTACGCGGGGCGGGAGGACGTGACCGAGGCCGATGTGCGGGAGTGCATCGCCGACGTAGACGAACTGGTCAGGGAGGGAAAGCTCTTCAGCCCGGATACCTTCGCCCCGCTGGCGGGCGCCTTTAAGGAGCGCAGCGGCGACGTGGTCAAGGCCCTGTGCCTGCACGTTTCCCATACCTGCAACCTGAACTGCTCCTATTGCTTTGCCAGTCAGGGCAAATACCACGGCGAGCGGGCGCTGATGAGCTTTGAGGTGGGCAAGCGGGCGTTGGATTTCCTGATGGAGCATTCCGGAAGCCGCACCAATCTGGAGGTGGACTTCTTCGGCGGCGAACCGCTGATGAACTGGGACGTGGTCAAACGGCTGGTGCAGTACGCCCGCAGCGTGGAAAAGGAGCGGGGCAAGAATTTCCGCTTTACTTTGACCACCAACGGGATGCTGATCGACGACGATGTGATCGATTTTGCCAATCGGGAGATGAGCAATGTGGTGCTGTCTCTGGACGGGAGGAAGGAGATCAACGACCAGACCCGGGTGGACTACGCGGGCGTGGGCAGCTATGACCGCATCGTGCCCAAATTCCAGAAGCTGGTCAAGGCCCGCGGGGGAAAGAACTACTACATGCGCGGCACTTTTACCCACCGAAACCCGGACTTCACCAACGACGTGTTCCACATGGCTGATCTGGGCTTTACCGAGCTGAGCATGGAGCCGGTGGTCTGTGCTCCTGACGATCCCGCCGCTTTGACACCGGAGGATCTGGAAATCGTGAAGGAGCAGTATGAAATTCTGGCCAAGGACATGCTGCGCCGGGAAAAAGAGGGCAGGCCCATCACCTTCTACCATTATATGCTGGACCTGACCGGCGGCCCCTGTGTGTACAAGCGCATTTCGGGCTGCGGCTCCGGCACGGAATACATGGCCGTTACCCCCTGGGGCGACCTGTATCCCTGCCACCAGTTCGTGGGCGAGGAAAAGTACAAGCTGGGCGACATCTGGCAGGGCGTGACCAATACGGCCCTGCGGGAGGAGTTCCGCTCCTGCAACGCCTACGCTCGGAAGGAATGCGACGACTGCTGGGCCCGGCTGTACTGCTCCGGCGGATGCGCCGCCAACGCCTATCACGCCACGGGCAGCATCCGCGGCATTTACGAGCCGGGCTGCGAGCTGTTCCGCAAGCGCATCGAATGCGCCGTCATGATGAAGATCGCCGAAGAGGACGCGCAGGAGCATGAAAACGCCGATCGTTGATTTTGTGCGGCGCTATCAGGAGTCCGGCATGGTGCGCTTCCATATGCCCGGCCACAAGGGCGCAGGCTTTCTGGGCTGCGAGAGCTTTGATATTACGGAAATCGCCGGTGCGGACGAGCTGTACGAGGCGGAGGGGATTATCGCGGAAAGCGAAGAAAACGCCGCGTCCCTGTTCGGCTCCAGGCGCACCTGCTATTCCACGGAGGGCTCCAGCCAGTGCATCCGCGCCATGCTGCGGCTGGCGATGCTACGTCAAACCGGCGGTACGCCGCTGATTTTGGCGGCGCGGAACGTCCACAAGGCTTTCGTTTACGGGGCGGCGCTGCTGGGGCTGGAGGTGCGCTGGCTGTGGCCGGAGGAGACGGATTCCCTGTGTTCCTGCCGCATTTCGCCCGCTCAGCTGGAAAACGCGCTGGCAGCGCTTCCTTCGCCGCTCGCCGCCGTGTACGTCACCAGCCCCGACTATCTGGGCGGCATGGCGGATGTGCAGGGCCTTGCGGAGGTCTGTCATCGGCATAATACGCTGCTGCTGGTGGACAATGCCCACGGCGCGTACCTGCATTTTCTGGAAAAGCCCCTGCATCCGCTGGATCTGGGGGCAGACCTGTGCTGCGATTCCGCCCACAAGACCCTGCCGGTGCTGACCGGGGGCGCGTATCTGCACCTGAGCGGGCGCGTCTCCGACGAGCTGTGCGGCGAAGCCCGGCAGGCGCTGGCGCTGTTCGGCTCCACCAGTCCGTCCTACCTGACGCTGTGCTCGCTGGATCGGTGCAACGCCTATCTGGCCGGGGCGTTCCGTCGGGAATTGGCGGAATGGACGGCCCTTTTGGACGAGACCCGGCAGACCCTGCGGCAAAACGGCTGGCAGGCGGAGGAAAGCGACCCCCTGCGGCTGACCCTGCGGGCCCCGGCGGGACAGACGGGAACCGGGCTGGCCCGGCTGCTGCGTTCAGCCGGGATGGAGTGCGAGTACGCCGACGGCGACCATCTGGTGCTGATGCTGACGCCCCAGAACCGTCCGGAGGAGCTGGGGCGGCTGGTGGAAGCGCTGGGCCGGAACGACCGTCCGCCTAAGCCGCCGGAAAACCTGCCGCTGCCTAAGGCAAAACAGGAAATGTCCATCCGGGAAGCCATGCTGCGCCCACAGGAGCGCATTTCTGCGGAAAAATCGCTGGGGCGCGTCTGCGGCTCGCCTACGGTGGCGTGCCCGCCGGCCATCCCCATCGCCGTGTCTGGCGAGCGCATCGGCCCGGAGGCTGTGACGCTGCTTCGCCGCTGCGGCGTGGAAAGCGTGGAGGTCGTGAAAGAGTGAAAACGCGGGGGATTCCGCTTGCAAAACCCGCCCCGCTGTGATAAGATAGGCACTGTTCCGGGCCCTGCGCCCGGCCCAAAGGAATGATTTCGCATCGTTTTTTCGCAAAGAGAGCCGCTCCTCGGCTGAAAGGGCGGCGGAGAACGGCGAAGGACCCGCCTTTGGCGAAGTCGGCCAATCCCCGACGGCCCGCCCCCGATACAGGGCGCACACGAGGTGAAAACGGCGCGCTGCGCGCGTTTTAAGCTGGGTGGTACCGCGAAGGCTCCCTTCGTCCCGGCGCACGGTTCGGCCGTGCGTGGGAGCGGGAGGCCTTTTTTCATACTCAAAACACCCGAGCAACAGGAGGAAAAAACAATGGCGGAAGAAAAAAAACAGGGCTTTGTGGAACACATTACGCCCCGGGACGTGGATTTTTCTCAGTGGTACACCGACGTGATCCTGAAAAGCCAGCTGGTGGACTACGCCCCCGTGCGCGGCTGCATGATCATGCGGCCCTACGGCTACGCCATCTGGGAGCGCATCCGGGAGGAAATGGACAAGCGCTTCAAGGCCACCGGCCATGAAAACGTCTATATGCCCATGCTGATCCCCGAAAGCCTGCTTTTGAAGGAAGCGGAGCACGTGGAAGGCTTCGCTCCCGAAGTGGCGTGGGTCACTCAGGGCGGCAACGAAAAGCTGCAGGAGCGTCTGGCCATCCGGCCTACCAGCGAAACCATTTTCTGCGCCATGTACTCCAAGTGGGTCAGCTCCTGGCGCGACCTGCCCATGAAGTACAACCAGTGGTGCAGCGTGATGCGCTGGGAAAAGAGCACCCGTCCCTTCCTGCGCACCAGCGAATTCCTGTGGCAGGAGGGCCATACCATCCACGCCACTGCGGAAGAAGCGCAGGAAGAAACCATGAAGATGCTGGAAGTGTACCGGGAGGTGGCCGAGGACGAGCTGGCCATGCCCGTGCTGGTGGGCCAGAAGAGCGACAAGGAAAAATTCGCCGGCGCCCGGGCCACCTACTCCATGGAGGCCATGATGCAGGACGGCAAGGCCCTGCAGGCCGGCACCAGCCACAACTTCGGCACCAACTTCGCCGAAGCCTACGACATCCAGTTCTCCAATAAGGAAGGCAAGCTGGAATACGTCTATGAGACCAGCTGGGGCGTGTCCACCCGCCTGATCGGCGCGATCATCATGACCCACGGCGACGAGCGCGGCCTGAAGCTGCCCCCTCGTATCGCTCCCATTCAGGTGGTCATCGTGCCCATCGCGGCCCACAAGGGCGGCGTGCTGGAAAAGTGCGCCGAGGTGCAGAAGGCGCTGGAGGCCGAAGGCATCCGCGTGAAGCTGGACGACCGCGACACCCTGTCCCCCGGATTCAAGTTCAACGACTGGGAGCTGAAGGGCGTGCCCGTTCGGCTTGAGATCGGCCCCCGCGATCTGGAAAACGGCCAGTGCGTGCTGTTCCGCCGGGATACCTACGAGAAGCAGACGGCCAAGCTGGACGAGCTGACCACCGCCATCCCCGCCCTGCTGGACGATATCCAGAAGACCATGTATCAGCTGGCGCTGAATTTCCAGCAGGCCCACATCCACGAAGTCCACAACATGGACGAGCTGGGCAAGGTGGTGGACGGCGGCTTTGCCAAGGCCATGTGGTGCGGCGACCGCGCCTGCGAGGACAAGATCAAGGAGCAGTTCAACGCCACCAGCCGCAATATGCCCTTCGATCAGATGGCCATTGACGATCACTGCGTCTGCTGCGGCAAGCCCGCCAAGAAGCTGATCTATTTCGCCAAGGCCTATTGATGATGAAGATCGAGCAGGTTTTGTGGGACTGGAACGGCACCCTTCTGGACGATCTGGAATACAGCATTCGGGTGCGAAACAACATCTTTCCGGCCTTTCATCTGCCGACGCTGAGCGGCGTGGAGGAATATCACCGGCAGTTCACCTTTCCCGTGCGGCTGTATTACCAGCGGGCGGGCGTGACGGATGAGATCTTCGACGACGTGGCCCATGCGTGGATGGCCGAATACGAGCGCCGCATGGATACCATCCCCCTGCATGGGGACGCGGTAGAAACGGTGGAGCGATTCCGCCGGGCGGGGCTTGGGCAGACGGTGCTTTCCGCCAGCGAACAGACCATGCTGCGCCGCCAGCTGGCACTGTACGGGCTGGACAGCCGCTTCGATGCGATTCTGGGCCGGGGCGACATCTACGCGGGCAGCAAGGAGGCCATCGGCCGGGAATATCTGCAAAGCTGCGGCGTTCCGGCGGAGGCCACCGTCATGATCGGCGACAGCCTGCATGACGCGGAGGTGGCCCGGGCATTGGGGACCCGGTGCATTCTGGTAGCCCGCGGCCACCAGAGCCGGGCAACCCTGCTGGAGGCGGGTGTGCCGGTGGCGGATTCGTTGAGGCAGGCCGCCGACTGGGTGCTGGAACAGCAGTGAAAATTTGCGGCGCATGAAAAACATGCGATTATCAAAAGCGGCGGGGAGAAATCCCCGCCGTTTTTCGTTACCCCTGTCCGCTTCGAAAAGGTGCTTCCAGCATACCGGAACATGGATGAAAAAAACAAGACTTGAAAAAAGACACTCTTTGTGTGAAAATCTGGAAAAAGGGATGCTTGTTTTGCGGCAAAATCCCTTTCCGACTTTTGATGCGCGTTGGCATGAAAGAAATGCCCAAAAGCAGGATAGCAGGGAGGGAAAAAGATGATTTTATACTTTTCCGCCACAGGAAACTGCCAGTACGTTGCGGCGCGGCTTGCACAGGCCGACGGACAGCCGACGCTGTCGATCGTGGACTGCATCCGGGAAAATCGTTATGTTTTTGCCGACGAGACCATCGGGATCGTGTCGCCTACCTATGATTGGGGCCTGCCGAACATCGTCAGGGAGTTTTTGGAGAAGGCCTCTTTTCAGACGGAATACCTGTACTTTGTCGCCACTTACGGAACGACCCCCGGCGCGACGGGCTATATGGCTCAAAAAGCCATACGAGGCTGCCAAATCAGCGCGTACTATTCCGTGCGGATGCCGGACACGTGGACGCCGATCTTCGACCTTTCCACCCCGGAAAAGGTGGCGAAGTATACCAAAACAACAGAAACGGAGATCGACGGCATTCTTTCCGCGGTTGCGGCACGCCGCACCAACCGTCATATGGCGGGACGCACCCCGGCCTTTCTCACCGAGTGGATCGCCCAGCCGCTTTATGATCGGCAAGTACGCCGAACCTCCCATCTGCACGTGGAGGACAGTTGCATCGGCTGCGGGCTTTGCGCGAAAAAATGCCCTGTACAGGCCATTGAAATGCAAAGCGGGAAGCCAGTATGGGTCAAGGAAAAATGCGTGATGTGCCTCGGATGTCTGCACCGCTGCCCCAAGTTCGCCATTCAGTATGGGAAAAACACCAAAAAGCATGGGCAATACCTTCATCCTAAGGGAAAGCTCTGATTCCCGGCGGCTAAAACGAGTACGATCAACCGGCAGTAGGAAACACTGACAGACAGAAAGAAGGCGCGCTATGGCAAAGGGCATCGTGGTATGCGGTCTGAACGGCTGCGGAAAAAGTACGCTGGGCAGAGCACTGGCCGAAAAAATGGGGCTTTATTTCATTGACAATGAAAACCTGTATTTTTCCCGAAACGCCGCCGACGAGCCCTATGCGAATCCGAGAACCCGTGCTGAAGCGGAAGCGCTGCTGATGGAGGAAGTCCGCCGGCACGGCGATTTTGTGTTTGCGGCGGTGAAGGGAGATTACGGCAGCGCTATTCTGCCGCTGTATCGGTACGCGGTGCTGATCGAGGTGCCGAAAGAGATTCGCCTGCGGCGGGTGCGAGACCGTTCCTTTCAGAAATTCGGCGGCAGGATGAAGCCGGGCGGCGATCTGTACGAATCGGAGGAAGTCTTTTTCCAAACAGCGGCAGCACGCCCGGAGGATTATGCCGAAAGTTGGGCGCGGACGCTGCCCTGCCCGGTCGTTGTGGTGGACGGAACGCGCCCGGTGGAGGAAAACGTGGAACGGCTTGCCGGGCTGCTTCGCCTGTAGGGCCGCCGAACGAAAAATAGTAGTCAATTTCCCCGAAATGTGTAAAACTTGAGCATTTTTTCCTCGATGACGGTTTGGAAAGCGGTTTGCCCGTGGTATACTGTACTCGCGGTTGGGAAAGCCCTCCCTTTTCCGCCGCTTTTTTCAGATCAAAGAGAGGTGAAGCCGATGTGTGAAAGCAAGCCCCCCTTCCCCACGGTGGAAAGCCAGCTCAGACACAATATCCTGAAAATTCCGCCGGAGGTTTATTCGGCCAGCGGCATCGTGATCAACGGCCGCCGCATCAAGAGCTTTGTGTTTACCACCGATCTGGCGATCATCCGCAACTGCGACGCGGACGCGGTATTCGCCGTTTATCCCTTCACCCCGCAGCAGGCCATCAGCGACGCCATCATCAAGGCGTCCTATATCCCGGTGTTTTGCGGCGTGGGCGGAGGAACCACCAAGGGCCTTCGCACGGTCTCATTGGCCAAGGACGTGGAATGTCAGGGAGCCATGGGCGTGGTGCTGAACGCGCCGATCTCCGACCTGAACCTGCTGGCGGTGGTCAAGGCCGTGGATATTCCGGTCATTATCACCGTCACCAAGGAGGATACGGATATCGAGGCCCGGCTTCGGGCGGGCGCGTCCATCCTCAACGTGGCCGCAGGGCCCCGAACGCCGGACGTGGTGCGCCTGATCCGGGAAAAGAACCCGCAGGTGCCGATCATCGCCTCCGGCGGCAAAACCGGCGAGAGCATCCGGCAGACCATCGCCGCCGGGGCCAACGCCATCACCTTTACCCCGCCCTCCACGCAGGAACTGTTTAAGGAAATGATGGAGCGCTACCGGGAATAAGTTTGACACCCCCTATCTAACGGATTGCGAATATACACAAGGAGGAAATGAACATGGATCAGATCACCAGCGGACTTCGGAAATTGCTTTTGGCCGGGATCGGCGCGGCGGCTATCGCCAAGGAAAAGGGCGGCGAGGTGCTGGAAGCGCTCTCCAAGCGGGGAGAAGTGACTGTGGAGCAGGGCAAGGTACTGAATGAGGAACTCAAGCGCAACCTGAAGGAGACCGTTCGGGAGAACGTCGAGACCGCCCGGGAAAACGTGGAGACGGTCAAGCAAAGCGTGAAGGATAACGTCCGCGTTCACGTGATCTACCCGGAGGACGACCTGATGAACGCTGTGGACGGCATGGATGAGGAACAGCTGGCCGCGCTGAAGGAGCGCATCGCCGCCCGGGAGCGGGCCGGGAAGACGGCGGAGGAAACCGAAGCGAAAGACGAGGACGAAAAGGATGGCAGCGCGGAATAACGGTCGGAGCGACAACCGGCAGCGCCTGATGGAGATCGTGGAGGTGGTGCGCCGCCACGAGATCACCAAGGGCATCACGCCGGACAAGCTATGCGCCATCATCGAGGAGCTGGGCCCCACGTTTGTCAAGCTGGGGCAGATTCTTTCCATGCGGTCGGACATCCTGCCCAAGACCTACTGCGAAGCCCTGACCCGGCTTCGCAGCGACGTGGCCCCCATGCCCTTCGAGCAGGTAAAGAACCAGATCGAAAACGCCTACGGAAGACCTCTGGAGGAGGTCTTTTCGTCGTTCGACCAGCAGGCGCTGGGCAGCGCCTCCATTGCGCAGGCTCACGCCGCCACGCTGCAGACCGGCGAAAAAGTGGTGGTGAAGGTTCAGCGGCAGGGCATCCACGAGATCATGGGCCGTGACATCCTGCTGCTGAAGCAGGCCTGCAAGCTGCTCAAGTACGCCCCGGTGAACGAGCTGCTGGACTTCAATCAGGTGCTGGACGAAATGTGGGTGGTGGCGCAGGAGGAGATGAATTTCCAGACCGAGGCCGCCAATCTGGAGCGGTTCCACAAGCTGAACGCCGACGTGGCTTTTGTCACGTCGCCCACCCTGTACCGGGACTACACCACCACCACCGTACTGGTGATGGAGTGCATCGACGGCGTGGGCATCGCCCAAAAGGATGAGCTGGCCGCCGCCGGTTACGACCTGAGCGAGATCGGGGCCAAGCTGGCGGACAATTATGTCAAGCAGATCATGGATGACGGCTTCTTCCATGCCGACCCTCACCCCGGCAACCTGCGGGTGCGGGACGGGAAGATCGTCTGGCTGGATATGGGCATGATGGGCTCCCTCAGCGACCGGCAGCGGGAGCTGATCGGCAAGGCCATCACCGGCGTGGCCCGGGGCGACGTGAACGCCTGCCGGGACGCGGTGCTGGGGCTGGGCGAATTCCGCCAGAAGCCGGACAAGCACCGGCTGTACCGGGATATGGAGGATTTGCTGGAAAAGTACGCCTCCGCCGATTTGGGCACCATGGATCTGGCGGAGGTGATGCAGGACATGACCGAGGTCATGCATCAGAACGGTATCGCCATGCCCTCCAGCCTGACCATGCTGGCCCGAGGACTGGCCACCATCGAGGGCGTTGTGGCGGACCTGAGCCCGGAACTGAACGTGATGAGCGTGGTCACGGCCCGGTTGGGACGGCGGGTGCTGGCAGATGTGGACTGGCGCAGTCAGCTGACGCAGGACGCGGGCGCGCTGTATGAAAGCGCTCGCAAATCGCTGGAAATTCCCGCTCTTATTGCGGATATCCTTCATACCGGCCTGAAAGGCGAGGCCAATTTGGGCATCGAGCACCATCCGGGCGAAGATATGGCGGAACTGGTGCGCGGCTCGGTGGAGAAGGTCTGCGGGGCACTGCTTGGCTGCGGGCTCCTTTTGACCGGCGCGCTTCTGCGCCAAACGCCGCCGCTGGCCGGAGACCTGTCCGTCTATTCCATCGTCTGCTTCGTGCTGGCGGCGGGGGCGGCGGTCTGGCCCTTCCGCAAAAAGAAGAAAAAGTGAGCGGTTCGCCTGATAACGAGGCTCAAAAGGTTTTTGGGGCTTTACTTTCTTCTGATTTTTCGCTATAATACCTCCGAAGCAATGACAAGGGCGGTTTTTGCCATCTCTCTGCCAAAGCGAGTCCGGGAGGGTGCGAGCCGGACGGCAGAAAGTAAAAGCCCATCGCCTTGGAGCTGGCCGCTCGATCCTCAAAGGGGAGGACGGCCCGGGAGCTCCCGATACAGAGCGCACAGGAGTGGACGGCGGCTCGCCGTCAATTCGGGTGGTACCGCGGAAGCATGATGTCAATCATTCTCCGTCCCGTTTTTCGGGACGGACTTTTTTTATGGGTTCGGCCCGCATCCTCCCGGCAGGGCCGGGAAACGTCCTTTCTGAAAAAGAAGGCGAAACATTCCAAAGGAGGCATTCCCAACATGTATCGCAAGGTTCCAACGGACATGAAGTTTGTGGAGCGCGAAAAAGAAACGCTCCGCCTGTGGAAAGAAAAGGGCATCATCGAAAAGTGCTTCCACTGCCGGGACGGCGCGGAACGCTTTACGTTCTTTGACGGCCCGCCTACGGCTAACGGCCGCCCCCATATCGGCCATATCGAGACCCGCGCCATTAAGGACCTGATCCCGCGTTTCCAGACCATGAAGGGCAAGGATGTGCTGCGCAAGGCCGGGTGGGACACCCACGGTCTTCCGGTGGAGCTGGAAGTGGAAAAGCAGCTGGGTCTGGACGGCAAGCCCCAGATCGAGGCCTACGGCATCGAGCCCTTCATCAAGAAGTGCAAGGAAAGCGTCTGGAAATACCAGCATGAATGGGAAGAAATGTCTGACCGGGTCGGCTACTGGGCGGATATGGAGCATCCCTACATCACCTACAAGGACGATTATATCGAGTCCGAGTGGTGGAGCCTGAAGAAAATTTATGAAAAGGGTCTGCTGTATCTGGGCCACAAGATCGCGCCCTACTGCCCCCGCTGCGGCACCGCCCTGTCCAGCCACGAAGTGGCGCAGGGCTACAAGAATGTGAAGGAGACCTCCGCGTTCGTGCTGTTCAAGGTCAAGGGCGAGGACACTTACCTGCTGGCATGGACCACCACGCCCTGGACGCTGCCCAGCAACCTGGCGCTGTGCGTCAATCCCCATGATACCTACTGCCGCATCACGGTGGAGGGCAAACATTACATCATGGGCAAGGCGCTGGTTTCCTCCGTTTTCAGCGGCAAGGAAGTGCAGTATGACGCGGAAATGCCCGGTATCGACCTGAAGGGCATGGAATACGAGCCCCTGTTCGACTTCGCCGTGGGCAAGCTGGACAAGCCCGCCTGGTACGTGGTCTGCGACGATTACGTCACCATGACCGACGGTTCCGGCATCGTTCATATCGCTCCCGCCTTTGGTGAGGACGATAACCGGGTCTGCCGGGAGAACGACATCCCCTTCGTGAACTTCGTGGACACCCAGGGCTGCATGACCGCCGACACCAAGTGGCCGGGCGTGTTCGTCAAGGACGCGGACAAGCTGGTGCTGGACGATCTGAAGGAGCGGGGACTGCTGTTCGCCGCCGTGCCCTTCGCTCACGATTATCCTTTCTGCTGGCGCTGCAATACGCCCCTTCTGTACTACCCCCGCCCCACGTGGTACATCAAGATGACCGCCGTGCGGGATCAGCTGGTGGCCAATAACCGCACCATCAACTGGCTGCCAGACAACATCAAGGAAGGCCGCATGGGCGTGTGGCTGGAAAACGTCCATGACTGGGGCCTGAGCCGCGAACGCTACTGGGGCACGCCCCTGCCCATCTGGCGCTGCGAAGAGGGCCATGTCCACGTCATCGGCAGCCGTCAGGAATTGAAGGAAATGGCCATAGGCCCCGTGGCGGACGATCTGGAGCTGCACCGCCCCTATGTGGACGCCATCCAGATCAAGTGCCCGGAATGCGGCAAGCCCATGACCCGCGTCACCGACGTCATCGACTGCTGGTACGATTCCGGATCCATGCCCTTCGCCCAGTGGCACTATCCCTTCGAAAACAAGGATATCTTCGAAAAGCGCTTCCCGGCCAACTTCATTTCCGAAGCCATCGACCAGACCCGGGGCTGGTTCTACACGCTGGAAGCCATTTCCACCCTACTGTTCGACCGCGCGCCCTTTGAAAACTGCATCGTGATGGGTCACGTGCAGGACGCGGAGGGCCGCAAGATGTCCAAGCATCTGGGCAACGTGGTCGACCCGTGGTCGGTGCTGGATAAGCAGGGCGCGGACGCGGTCCGCTGGTATTTCTACACGGCCAGCGCTCCCTGGCTGCCCAGCCGCTTCAGCGACGAGGCCGTCAACGAAGGCCAGCGCAAGTTCATGTCCACCCTGCAGAACACCTACGCGTTCTTCGTGCTGTACGCCAATATCGACAACTTCGACCCCAAGGATCACCCCATGGACAAGGTCAGTCTGACCCTGATGGACAAGTGGATCCTGAGCCGTCTGAACAGCACCATCCGGGACGTGGACGACAACCTGAGCAATTATCACATTCCCGAGGCCGCCCGGGCCATCACCGATCTGGTGGACGATCTGAGCAACTGGTACGTGCGCCGCTGCCGCGAGCGTTTCTGGGGCAAGGGCATGGACGAGACCAAGGAAGCCGCCTTTGTCACCCTGTACCATGTGCTGGTGACGCTGAGCAAGGTCATCGCGCCCTTTGTACCCTTCATGGCGGAGGATATTTACCAGAATCTGGTGATCTCCGTGAATCCCGACGCGCCGGAAAGCGTGCATCTGTGCGACTTCCCCGTGGCGGATGAAGCCCTGATCGACGAAGACCTGAACCGCCAGATGGCCGCCCTGCGCGAGGTGGTCAGTCTGGGCCTGAGCAGCCGCTCCGCCGCCAACCTGAAGGTGCGTCAGCCCTCTGCCTGCCTGTATGTGAAGGGCACCGAGTTTGACGAGGCCTTCCGGGAGCTGGCCGAGGACGAGCTGAACGTGAAGAACGTGGTCTTCACCGAAGACGCGCGGGCCTTCACCACCTACAACCTCAAGCCCCAGATGCGCACGCTGGGCCCGAAGTACGGCAAGCTGCTGGGCGGTATCCGCACGGCGCTGCAGGGCATGGACGGCAACGATGTGGTAGACACCTTCGCCCGGGGCGAAACCCTGAAATTCGACGTAAACGGCACGCCCGTCGAGTTGGAAAAGGACGACGTGCTCACCGAAGCCACCCAGAAGCCCGGCTTCTCCGCTCAGACGGACGGCAGCGTCACCGTGGTGCTGGACTGCAACCTGACCCCCGAACTGATCGTGGAAGGCTACCAGCGCGAGGTGATCTCCAAGCTGCAGAACCTGCGCAAGGATGCGGGCTACGATGTGACCGACCATATTCAGGTGGTCTATCAGGCCGACGACGAGCTGAGCGCCGCTATCGAAGCGGGCCGCGACTTCATTATGAAGAGCGTTCTGGCCGACGAACTGACCTCCGACGAGGCAGCGGACGGCAAGGAATGCGACATCAACGGCAAAAAGGCCAAGCTGAGCGTTCAGAAGGCCTAAACCCTGATTGCCCCGGGCAGGCCGCCGCCCGCCCGGGGCCGTTTGTCTGAAGGAGAAATACATGTATCTTTGCGATCAATGGCGGGACTACGAAGTGCTGGATACCGGCGACGGGGAAAAGCTGGAACGATGGGGGAACATCCTGCTGCGCCGGCCCGACCCGCAGGTGATCTGGCCCAAGGCCCGGCCCGAGCTGTGGAAGAAGGCGCAGGCCACCTATACCCGCTCCGAGACCGGCGGTGGGCACTGGGATTTCCGGGAAAAACTGCCGGATAAGTGGACCATCGGTCTGGACGGGCTGAAGTTCTACGTGCGGCCCACGGGCTTCAAACACACGGGCCTGTTTCCGGAGCAGGCTGCCAACTGGGCCTTTATGCAGGAGCAGATTCGTTCCGCGTCCGGCTGGAAGCGCCAGCCCCGAGTGCTGAACCTGTTTGCCTATACCGGCGGGGCCACGCTGGCCTGCGCGGCGGCGGGGGCTCACGTCACCCATGTGGACGCGGCCAAGGGCATGGTGCTCTGGGCCAAGGAAAACCGCGACCTCAGCGGCATCCCGGAGGAAAACACCCGCTTTATCATTGAGGATGCAAAGGCCTTTGTGCAGCGGGAACTGCGCCGGGACAACCATTACGACGGCATTCTGATGGACCCGCCCAGCTATGGCCGGGGCCCCAACGGCGAGGTCTGGAAGCTGGAAAACGAGCTGTACGGGCTGGTCGATCTGTGCGCACAGGCCATGAGCGACACGCCGCTGTTCTTCCTCATCAACGGCTACACCACGGGCTTCAGCTATACGGTGCTGCAGAACGTGGCCCAGCGCTGCCTGTGCAGCCGGTATGGCGGACGGGCGGAGGCGGACGATCTGGCGCTGGCCGTGACCTCCGGCGGGGTGCTGCCCTGCGGCGCAACGGCCCGGTGGACGCCCCATGATTAAGCCCGTCTACGAGGACAATCACCTGCTGGTGGTGGTCAAGCCTCAGGGCAAGCTGACCCAGAGCGACGAGACGGGCGACCTGAGCCTGCAGGACGAATGCAAGCAGTACATCAAGGAAAAATACCAGAAGCCGGGGGAAGTCTATCTGGGACTGGTACACCGGCTGGATCGGCCCGTGGGCGGGCTGGTGGCCTTTGCCCGCACCAGCAAGGCGGCTTCCCGGCTCAGCGAACAGCTGCGCATTCATCATATGGAACGGGAATATCTGGCTGTGGTGGAGGGGGAAGACCTTCCTGCGGAGGGAACTCTCTGCGACTGGCTCCTGCAGGACGAAAAGACCGGGCTGGTGCGGACGGTGCCCGCCGGTACGCCCGGAGCCAAAGAAGCCCGGCTGCGCTACGAACGGTTGGGCGCACGGGACGGAACGGCACTGGTTCACTTGCGGCTGGAAACCGGCCGGAAGCATCAGATCAGGGTACAGCTCAGCCATCTGGGCTATCCCATCCGCTATGATATGCGTTACGGCCACGGGGAGCGGGGACGGGACATCGCCCTGTTCGGCGCGGTGCTTCGTCTGACCCATCCCACCCTCAAGAAAGAAATGACCTTCACCGCCTGCCCGGAAAACCCCGCGTTCCGGCCCTATGAAAAAGAGATCACCGCGTTTCTGGCCTCATGCCAGCCGCGCGTTTAAGGAGTTATTCAGTGGCAACATCCAAGTTTTCGTTTGAAGTCCTCAAGACCTGCAAGCAGTCCGGCGCGCGTCTTGGTCTGCTGCACACGCCCCACGGCGACATCCACACGCCCGTGTATATGCCCGTGGGCACCGTGGCCACCGTTAAGGCCATGACCCCCCGGGAAATGCTGGAGATCGGCACGGAGATCATGCTCTCCAACACCTATCACCTGCACCTTCGCCCCGGCGAAGACCTGATCCGCGAGGCGGGCGGCCTGCACAAGTTCATGTCCTGGCCCAAGCCCATCCTGACCGACAGCGGCGGGTTTCAGGTGTTCTCCCTTTCCGGCATCCGCAAGATCAAGGAAGAAGGTGTGGCCTTCCAGAGCCATCTGGACGGCAGCCACCGCTTTATCTCCCCGGAGATCAGCATGGATATCCAGCACGCGCTGGGCAGCGATATCATGATGGCCTTTGACGTATGCACCGCCTATCCCTGCGACCACGCCACCGCCGAGGATGCGATGCATCGCACTCACCGCTGGGCCAAGCGTTGCCAGCAGCACCATACCGACGACGATCAGGTGCTGTTCGGCATTGTGCAGGGCGCGTTTTTCAAAGACCTGCGCATTGAGAGCGCCAAGACCCTGCGGGATATGGATTTCTTCGGCTACGGCATCGGCGGCCTGTCCGTGGGCGAGCCCAAGCCGATGATGTATGAAATGCTGGAAGCCATCATGCCCCACATGGCGACGGAAAAGCCTCGCTACCTGATGGGCGTGGGTTCTCCCGACTGCCTGATCGAGGGCGCACTGCGGGGCGTGGATATGTTCGACTGCGTGCTGGCGACCCGCATTGCCCGCAACGGCACCTGCTTCACCCACGACGGCCGGGTAGTCATCAAGAACGCCAAGTACGCCCACGATTTCCGGCCGCTGGACGAGCATTGCGACTGCTACACCTGCCAGAATTTCTCCCGGGCCTATATCCGCCACCTGTTCAAGGCGGGGGAGATCACCGGCGCGCGGCTGGCAAGCATCCACAACCTGCGCTTCCTGATCCGGCTGATGGAGCAGGTAAAGCAGGCTATTCAGGAGGACCGGCTGCTGGACTTCCGCAACGAGTTCTTCTCCCATTACGATATGAGCCGCAATTTCTGATATTCTGATAAAAAACACGCGCTGTTCACGCTGCCGTCATGGAACGGGCACGAAGCGCTGTTATCCTGAACCTGCGGGGCGACCGGCGTCGCCCCGTTTCTATTTTACGAAGGAGGGAGAACGAATGAAAAAAACAGCCTTTCTGCTGGCGCTGCTGCTGGCGGCGGTCTTCATCCTTCCGGCGGATGCGGCTACCTATGAGGCGGACGGCCTTTTCCGTCTCCGCTATGACGAAACCGCGTATACGCTGGACGATCAGACCTATGCCTACGAAAGCGAGACCGGCGCATCCCGGTGGTTTTTTGTGCTCTACAACGACGAAATGACCTTCGACATGAGCCTTCTGCGCATGGAGAACGACGCGGGGCTGACCCTTTCCACAGCGGCGGAGGAGCGAAAGCAGACCTATCTGGACGAGTTGCTGGACTGGTATCAGGACGAGGACGCCTCTCTTTTGGAAACGGTGGAGGCGGGCGATGGAAAAACGCCCTTCTGGGTGCTGGGCCTGCGCAACGAGTTCGGCCCCTATCTGATGGCGGAGACCGTCATCGACGGCAACGCCATCGACCTGCAGGCCTACTACAACGATTCGTCGCTGGCGGCGGACGAGCGGCTTCAGGAAGCCCTGCGGGAGCTGCTGGCAGGCTTTGAACAGGACGGGGAAACGCCGGTATTGGAAAAATAGCAGGAAAGCGGCATACTTGTCTTTCGGCTGCGAAAAGGCCGGGGCGATGCAGCTTTCGGGAAAGATCGCCCAGAAAAATTGCCAACATATCCTTTTCGAATTTTCCAAATACTATTCATGCCTCGTTCACGACTTTGTCAAAAATGGGTGTTAGAATAAGCCCGTAGTTAGGAGGGATACTACATGAGGAACACTGAAACGAAAAAAACCTTGAAAACCTATATGGCTATCGCTCTGGCGCTGGCGGTCGTTATGGCAGGCAGCACCGCTTTGATCCGGATGAACGCTACGGCGGGGGCGGAAACGGCGACGATCACCGAGAACTCCACCGTAGTGGCCAGCCCCTTCACGGAAGCTGTTGAAAAAGTACACGGCAGCGTGGTGGGCGTGAGCAACTACACCAATTATACCGGCCGCAACAGCTACGGCGGCATGTACGGTTTTGGCTTTGGGTATGGCTATGGCTACGGCAATGACCGCGGCAGCGACAATGAGGACAACAGCCGTCAGGTGCTGCAGGGCACCGGCAGCGGCGTTGTGGTGGCCAAGGGCTACGTGCTGACCAACTACCATGTGGTAGAGGACGCCAGCATGCTGGAAGTCACCTCCGGCGACAACACCTACAGCGCTACCGTGGCGGGCTACGACGAGAGCCTTGACCTGGCGGTGCTGAAGGTGGAAGATCTGCCGCTGGAGCCGGTCGTGCTGGGCGACAGCGACGCGCTGAAGGTCGGCGACTGGGCGATCTGCATCGGCAATCCGCTGGACTTCACCGGCACCACGACCGTGGGCGTGATCTCCGCCCTGAACCGGGAAATCACCAGCAAATCCACCGACGCTTACGGACGTAAGACCAACAACGTCAATCGGATGATCCAGACGGACGCCGCTATCAACGCGGGCAACTCCGGCGGCGGTATGTTCAACGTGGCGGGCGAGTTGGTCGGCGTGCCCAGCATGAAGTACACCGGCAGCTACTACTCCACTTCCACGGTGGAAGGTATCGGCATGGCGATCCCGATCAATGTGGCCAAACCCCTGATCGAGGAAGTTCTGTCCGGCAAGACCGTTGCCAACGGCGCCAGCTCTGCCGACAGCACGAAGGATTCCAGCAGCGTGGCTCCTGAATCCCGTCCCCGCATGGGCGTGAAGGTGCAGACCATCAGCGCCTCCAACTCCGGCGCGGTGGCCGCGGGCGCTCTGCCCACCGGCGCTTACATCAGCGAAGTAGAAAAGGATTCTCCCGCTGAAAAGGCCGGCCTGCAGGTGAAGGATATCGTGGTGGAAGTGGACGGCACCATCGTTTCCTCTTCTCAGGAAATGGTGAATGCCATGGCCTCCAAGAAGGCGGGTGACACCGTGGAGATCAAGTACTTCCGCATGGAAGGCGACGAGTCCAAGTGGGAAAGCTATGACGACATTCAGGGCGATTACCACACCGTGACCGTGGAACTGGCCATGCTGGACGAAACTCACTCCTGATAATGACTGAACGAATAAGGCCCGGGGCCTGTCTCGAAAGAGACGGGCTCCGGGCCTTTTGTGATGCTTTTGGAAGAATGAAACGGTCTACACCCGCCGCACCATCTGAATTTCGTCCCGGTAAGTGCCGTTGTCATAGCGGAAGGCGTTGGGCATACGGCCCGTCTGCACAAAGCCCATGCGCTGGTACAGACCCAGCGCCCGGTCGTTGCCGCTGATGACTTCCAGCTCCGCCTGTTCGTAGCCGAGCTCTTTGGCCAGCGTCAACACACGGGTCAGCAGCGTCTTACCCAATCCCAAGCCCCAGTACGCTTTCCGAAGGGCGATGGATACGTCGGCCCGGTGACAGATCTTCCGCCGTGCGCCCTTGGGCGTGAGCGTGCAGTTGCCCGCCAGCTTGCCGCCCACCCATGCGTTGAGCATGACGACGGATGGATCGTCCGACCGGCTTTGCAGGAGGATCCGTTCGCCTTCCTCGGTGAAATTCACCTCGTCCGGATAACGCAGCAGAAAGGGCGTTTCCCCGGCAGTGTCTTTCAGATAGGCGATCATTTCCGGCGCGTCGTCCGGCTCGGCGGCACGGAAAACGGCGGTTTTGCCGTTCTTCAGGGAAACGGTTTCCGGGGCAAGATGCATAAAAACCTCCGCTTCAGTCTTTTTTCAGGGTCATCAGGGCCGCACAGTCCGAAATCTTTTCATAGCGCAGATCGGGGAAAAACGGAAGTAATTCTTCCAGAACGAAATAAATTTCTTCCTTATCCCAAGCCAGGCCGGCGGCATTTCGACAGGCTTCCAGCTCGGCCTGAGTGCGGAACGCCACGTCGCCGATCAAAATTTCCCCCTCCGGGGCCAGCTGGCGGCGAAGCTGGGCGAGAAAATCCCGCTTGCCTTCCAGCGTCAGGTGATGAAGGGAATAGGTGGCAGTGATGAAATCGAAGGTCTGCCCTTGCAGCTGCGGCACGAGTCCCCGGCTGAAATCCCCCTGATACAGCTGCGCCTTTGGCATTTTGGCCGAAGCCGCTTCCAGCATCCGGGTGGAAAAATCCTGCCCGAAGATCACGCAGCCCTGCTGATACAGCCGCGCCGCCAGCGTGCCTGTGCCAAAGCCGATATCCAGCACCCGGGGAGACTTTCGGGTCAGCACCCGCTGATAGATGCGGCTCAGCAGTTCTTTATAGCCCGCGAAGGGATAGCCGCCCTCCTCGTCCGTCAGGCCGACGGACTGGTCGTACCCGTCCGCCCAAAGATCGAAGCCCTGTGATGAAAGCATGGCCAAAGTTCCTCCCGTATTGCCTGAAATGGGATTCTGAGGGGATTGTAACATGGGGCGAAAACGCTGTCAATGCAGGAAAAAGCGCGTCAGAACCAGAATCCTATATACGATGAACCAAAGGAGGAAACCGCCGTGCGTTTTTTGTCCAACGCCCATACCCATTCGACCTTTTGCGACGGAAAAAATCCGCCGGAGGAAATGATCCGGGCGGCGGAACGGCTGGGCTTCGTCAGCCTTGGTTTTTCCGGGCACGCCTCTCAGGGTTTTGACTGGGAATACTCCATGACGGCGGAGACGCAAAAGTCGTATCTGGAAACCGTTCGGGCGCTGGGACGCACGGCAAAGCTACGCGTCTGGGCCGGACTGGAGCAGGATACCTTCGCCCCGGACGCGCTGAAAGCGGAGAACCGCCGGGCGGCGGATTATGTGATCGGCTCCGCGCACTACGTCAGTCTGGATTTTCACGGCAGAACGGTGGCGGTGGACGGCGAACCGGCGCTCCTTCGGCAGTATATCGAAGAAAAATGCGGGGGAGACGGCCTTGAACTGGCGCGGCAGTATTTCGATGTTCACGTTTCCGGGCTGCTTCGGGATCGGCCGGACATCATCGGCCATTTCGATCTGGTGCGGAAATACGCGCTGTCGGAGAGCCTTTTCGACGAAACCAGCCCGGCATACCGCCGTCTGGCGCTGGATGCGCTGGAAAGGGCGTTTCCCTGCGGCGGCGTGCTGGAGGTGAACACCGGGGCCATTGCCCGAGGCTACCGGGACGACCCCTATCCTACGGCGGAGCTGCTGGGCGCATGGCGGGAGATGGGCGGACGCACGACCATCACCAGCGATTGCCATGACGCGGCCAAGCTGGACTGCGCCTTTGACCGGGCCGCGGAACTGCTTCGGCGGACGGGCTATCGAACCGTGCTGCGGCTGGGCACAGGCGGGGAACTCTGGCAGGAAGAAAATTTTTGAACGGATTTTCAGTGAATAGGAGGAAAGAACCATGGCAGATTTTGCCGCAATGGTAGGCGCGCAGCGGAAGTATTTTGAATCTCAGGCCACGAAGCCTTACGAATTTCGCCGGGAGCAGCTGAAAAAACTGCAGGGTTGGATGACCGAAAACGAACAGGCCATTCTGGACGCGCTGCATGAAGATTTGGGCAAGAGCGACTACGAGGGCTATCTGACCGAGGTGGCCATGGTGAAGCAGGAGCTGGCGGACGCGCTGAAGCATCTTCGCGGCTGGATGAAGCCGAAAAAGGCGCTGACTGCCATGGGCCAGCTGCCGGGCACCTGCCGCATTCTGTCCGAGCCCTACGGAGTGGTGCTCATCATGTCCCCGTGGAACTATCCCTTCCAGCTGACGCTGGCCCCGCTGCTGGGGGCGCTGGCGGCGGGCAACTGCGCCATCGTGAAGCCGTCGGCCTATTCGCCCGCTACCTCCGGCCTCATTCGCCGCATGGCGGAGGAACTGTTCCCGCCGGAGCTGGTGAAGGTGGTGGAGGGCGGCAGGGCGGAAAACGCCGCCCTGCTGGAGGAACATTTCGATTATATCTTCTTCACCGGCAGCCCTGCGGTGGGCCGTCTGGTGATGGAAAAGGCCTCCCGCCACCTGACCCCCGTCAGTCTGGAGTTGGGTGGCAAAAGCCCGGTCATCGTGGAAAAGAGCGCCGACGTCGCCCTGACCGCCCGGCGGCTGGCGTGGGGCAAGTATCTCAACGCGGGCCAGACCTGCGTAGCCCCGGACTATGTGCTGGTGGATCGCAGCCGGGAGCAGGAGCTGATTGAAGCCCTGATCGCGGAAATTCGGCGGATGTATACCAGCGCGCCGCTGGCCAGCGAGGATCTGCCCAAGATCGTCAACCAGCGCCACTTCCAGCGGCTGGTGGGGCTGCTTTCCAGCGGCTCCGTGGCCTTCGGAGCCCAGATCGACCCGGCGGAACGGAAAATTTCGCCCACCATCCTGACCGATGTGGAATGGGACAGCCCCGTGATGCAGGAGGAAATTTTCGGGCCGATTCTGCCCATCCTGACCTATCGGAATCTGGACGAAGCCATCCAGCGCATCTGCCAGCGGCCCCGGCCTCTGGCCCTGTACCTTTTCACCCGGGACAAGGCCGTGGAGGACAAGGTGCTGGGCTCCGTCAGCTTCGGCGGCGGCTGCGTCAACGACACGGTGCTGCATCTGGCCACGTCCCACATGCCCTTCGGCGGCGTGGGGGAGAGCGGCATGGGGGGCTATCACGGCCCGTGGAGCTTCCGCACCTTCTCCCACGAAAAGAGCATCCTCAAGCGCTGGGCCAAGCCCGATATCGCCCTGCGCTACGCGCCCTTCAGGGGCAAAATGGGCAAGCTGAAGAAGCTGATCTGAGACCGATAAGCAACCCCCGCTGCCGGAGAAACGGCGGCGGGGGTGCTTCGTTATTTGAGCGGGTGAGTGCGGAAATAGTCGGTTTTGTCCGCGTCGGTAATGGGGCGAATGGAAAGAAAACCTGTTTAAGGATATTTCGAAAATTCCCCCGCCGGGAGGCCTGCCGGTTCCCCAAAGAACGGGGCGAAGCGAATCGATAAACTGGAATTTGTCTATGCCTTATGCCTGCTTACGGCAAATATAGAGAAGATGATTTGTGTTGCCTAATAGCTCTCTCTTTTCGGAAAAAGCCAGATACCATTCAGCAAGGGCTTCAAATTCCTCATCGGTCATAGAAAAGTCAGGACGCTTTTCGATCGGCTCCATCAGTCCGTCCACACCTGCTGTTGTTATCCATTTGACAGGCTTCTCACGAAAAAGTCCCTCGAAATCTGTAACATCATATCCTGTAAACAGCTGTTCTTTGAAATGCCTTACCTGATAATCCTTTGTAAAGTTTTCTGCTTGTCCTTCAGCCCAGTTTCCGTAGAAATAATTCGCATACATTATCGCAAACACGGACATGAAGGCAAACAGAATTACTCCGTTTGGTTTTGTGACCCGAATCGCCTCATCAATCGCGCAATTCACTTCATCCTTCTCATACAAGTGATACATGGGGCCAAAGAACAGCGTTACATCAAAAGTGTTATCTGAGAATTGGCTCAGATCTGTAGCATCTCCTTGGAAAGATTGGATATTTGCCATTCCTTTGCTGTTTTCTCTGAGAACGGCGAGATTACTCTCGACCAGTTCAACCGCTGTCACATTCATGCCTTCGCTTGCAAGGGCAATGGAGTATCTTCCCGTTCCAGCGCCAACTTCAAGAATTGCTGAATCCTCGCTTGCATAGCGGTGGATATAATTCATCGTTGTGCAGAATTCCAACTGGCCGTGCCGCGATCTTGTAGTCCGTCCGTCTTCGTCATATCGGCCATAAAAGCTGCTTACTATTTCTTTTCTGGTGCTCATATACGTTTCCTCACAAATTCCGATTTTCTTAATTCTACAAACTTGAATTTTCAAATTAGTCTTTGCAAACAACCTTTGAACCTTCACCATCAATTACAATTCC
>ERZ773139.252-NODE-252-length-75709-cov-7.529212_pt1 | contig 75709 bp, 71 predicted proteins | sample MGYA00580854_ERZ773139 | MGnify/ENA primary metagenome ERZ773139 (study PRJEB29015, sample SAMEA2737809) | human gut metagenome | biome: human gut; feature: human-associated habitat; material: faeces | place: China | collected 2012 ...
GATATTGGTACTGCTTTTTCTAACTTTATTCCACCACTTGTTGTATCATCAAGTACTAAAGATAAAGTTCCAGCTCTTAACACATTTGTTTTATCTGATATCTTCCTAATAGTTAACCATGCATATGAACAAGTAGCTAAAAAAACTAAAACTACTGCAATCGCAACAATCAACTCTTTATTACTCATAATTTTATCCTTCATAACATATCCTCCTATACTAATCTTACCATCAAAAAACATAACAGTAAACAAAAAAACTTTACTTATGTAAAGTTAATTGCATTGTTTCATAATCATCTTGTTCCGTATTACTAGCATTAAAAGCCATTCCTAAAACAAAGATATAAGATAATATATAAACCCACATTAATAAGAATAATATGTTAGAAATACTTCCATAAAATATATTATAATTAGAAAAAGTTCCAGCATAAATAGAATAAATCTTAGTTGCCAAAATCCAACCAATAGTAGTTATAAAAGAACCAGTATTAGTATCAATTGCTCTAATTTTTCTATCAGGTGCTAAAGTATATAATGCTTTAATATTAAAGAAAATTAAAACTATTGTAACAGGATATTGTAATAATCTATAAATAGAATATGCAAAATTAACACCTGTAGTATTACTATATGAAGAAGTTATAATATTAAATATTAAATCACCAAACACGGGTACTATTAACAAAAACAAGAATAATAATACTAAAATAAATGTCATACCAATTGCTTTTAATCTTCTTCTTATAATATGATTATTTTCAACTTTATAAATTTCATTAGATGTAATAATCATAGAATGAGTACCATTAGATGCTAAAAGAAAAGCTGATATAAAAAACACTGCAATATTAAAAGTAATTCCCTTCCCTGATACAAAAGTTACTATATCTGCTGTTATTTCAAATGGTAATACCTTTTCTAATATCTCTATAACTTTAGTTGAAGAAACAGATAAATAACCGGCAATACTACCAACTAAAGCTAAAAGAGGTATTAAAGAAATAACAATAAAAAAAGCGAGTTGACCAGGTAGAATCCTCATCTCAGGTTTACTAATATATTTTATAACTTTTCTAATAAACCTCTTAACTCGCTCCATCATATTACTTCACCTACTATTTATAGTCTTCTTTATTTGCTATCATTTCTAAAGTAGCTTCATTAATAGCATCATCTAAAGTCTTTATTTCATCTAAAATCATACTATATCCAACACCAGCACCAAACTCATGTGGTAGCTTTTTCAATTCTTTAGCAAGTTTCTTAGTATAAGTTTGAATTTGTTTCTCACTATACCCAACTAAATAAATTAAGAACTCATTACCATCAGTACGTATAATTTCACTATTTTCTAACTGAGTATTAACAAGTTTACTTGCTGCATCAACTATTAACTTATCTCCTTCTTCATGTCCATAATTATCATTAACATACTTAACTTGATTTAAATCTATCATTACAATTGCTTGAGGGAATACTTTAGAATCTTCCCATTCTGGCATCTTAGCATTTAAATAATTACGATTCTTTAAAGAAGTTAACATATCTGTATACTTATGTCTATTAGTAATTTTAACTTTCTTAACAGCCCTTTTATGTTTCAATACAAAATATATAATTGAAAGAATTATTAATGGAACAAATATAATAATAAGAATTATTGTATATACTTGTTCAAAACTACTACCCTCTAAGAATGATTCACTTAAACTCTCTAAACCACTATTTCTATAATTATAATAACTATTAGTATTAATAGTATAATTAACTAAGTTATAAAATGCTTTATCACTATTCTTAATCATAAATTTATAATCATTCATCATCGTATCCATATATAAAATAGTATAATCTTTAAACTTAGAATTTTGATACTTATTATAAACATTACGATCAACAATAACTAATCTATCCCCTGCATTCTTAATTAGTTTATCAAGACTACCATAAGTCTTTATATTAGCCTTTCCATTATTATTTACATAATTATATAAGGCATCAGAAGATAACATCGCAACATCTTTATTTCTAATACTTTCAAATGAATTAATAATATAATTATCTTCTTGATGACCAAGTACTACATAATCTTCAATAAATGTAGAGATTGTAGCTTTATATTGATCAGAACTAATTCCATAATAATCAAAATAAATATCAACATCATTATTATCAACAGCCTTCTTTAATTCAGCAACACTAGAATATTTCTTATATTTAAATTCAATATCTGCTAGTCTACTTACTCTTTTCAAATACTCAGCTGCAATACCTGAAACTTTTCCATTTACTTTAGTTTCATATGGAATATTATCTACATAACCATAAACATAACTCTTAGAAGATAAAGCTGTCTTTTCTTTAGATGATAAATTATTTTTAGTTAAGTAATAATTGAAATAATCTTTATCATATTCATCAACAAACTTAGTTTCCTTCCATTTATTAAAGTACTTCTTAACTATATTATTTAACTCTTTATCATTTCCTAATGTTAAAACAATCTTATCAGTCATTTCTGTAAAATAATAATTAATAGAATAAGAACTATTATCAATTATTTTATCTAAATACATCATATTTGGCACAATAATCATATTAACATCATTATTATCAAGTGCTTTATATAACTCATCTATACTTTTGTACTTTTTATAAGATATATTAGTACCTGATTTTAAGTAATAACTAACTGTATCAGCATCATCTTCAAATACACCAAAAGTAATATCTTTCATATCTTTAATATGATTAATTCTTCTATATTCTTTACCAACTGCTACGTAATAATCTTCAAACAAGAATAAATCATTATCAGATAATTTACTATCCCCATCTAGAATACGAAAACGTAATCCATCAGTAGTCGTATCACTAGTTTTCAAATATGGTATTTCATTAAATTCTAGACCTATATTCTTTTTAAAATCATTAATAAAGTCATAAAATACCCCTTCTCCATCCATTCCATAAACAGGATAATCATTAATAACTTCTAAATCAAATGTTTTAGAACTATTATCTTGAACCCATCTTTTTTCTGTAACAGTTAAAGAAGTTTTTCTATCTTGATGATTATAATATCTATAAACAAATATAAAAGCAACTAATGCAATTATAATTGGTACAATAATAACTATTTTCTTTTTCATTAGCTCGCCGCCCTATCTTTAGTCCAAACAAAATCACTCTTAGTATTTTGTCTATAACCTATAATTGGAAAATCATTTCCTCCATTTTCTTTCTTTACAAAAACTTGGAAATCATAATATTTCTTTTGATCATCATCAAATTTTTCTAACACTTTTCCTCCAAGTGTTTTAGCAGTATCACTACCAACATCATCATTAACAGTAATAACTACATTAACTATTTTACCTTGTAAAAAGCATTCTACATCTTTAACAGTAGAATCTCCCTTTAAATTAGAGATAACCTCTTTTTTCTGATTATCAGTTACTTTAACTTCATCTATACCTTTAAGCCTATCTCCATAAAGTGCATTACTAGTTCCTGAAAAGAATATCCCTTTCACAACAAAACAAACAACTAATAAAGCAAGAAATACAATAACAGCCACAACTAAAATTTTATTCTCTTTTATATATTTTTTCATCTTACTCACATCCTAGTATCTTTATTATACACTATGTATTTTTCCTTTTCAATTATTATTTATTTAATTCACTAGTTAATATTTCATTAACTAACTTAGGATTAGCACTCCCCTTAGTTTCTTTCATAATTTGACCCATTAAGTACTTTATAGCACGATCCTTACCAGCTTTATAATCACTAACACTATCAGGATTATTAGAAATAACATTTAATACAATCTCTTCAAGTGCCAAAGTATCAGTAATATTAGAAATACCTACTTTTTTAATAATTTCTTCTATAGACAGTGAAGAAGTTAAAACTAACTCTAATATATCTTTTACATTCTTACTAGTAAGACTACCATCATTTACTTTAGAAACTAAATCTAAGAATTTATCTGATGTCAAAGTAGTATCTTCTATTCTCTTTTCTTCTTTATTTAAATAAAATGAGATATCACCAAGTAATAAGTTACCAGCCGTCTTAAAATCTAAATCAGTATCTAAAAATTCATTCAAATAATCACTAAGCATACGGTTAGCAATAATCTTCTTAGCATGTTCCAAATCCATTCCTTTTTCTATGTATAGTTTAGTACGTTCATCTGCTGACATTGGTAACTTCTTAAGTGCTTCTTCTATCATTTCATCATCAATTACAACATATGGAATATCAGGTTCTGGAAAATAACGATAATCATTACCTGTTTCTTTAACACGCATTAAAACAGTATCTCCTAATTTATCATCATATCTACGTGTTTGTTCTGGAAATGACACACCTTCATCAAGTAACTTAGATTGTCTTTCAATCTCTTTATTAATTGCAAGGAAAACATTAGAAATAGAACCAATATTTTTAACCTCACACTTAGTACCAAGAGGATCATTAACACTTTTTCTAAGTGACACATTAGCATCACATCTCATAGATCCTTCTTCCATCTTACAATCAGAAATATCACTATAAAATAATAATTCACGTAACTTTTCTAAATAAAGTTTAGCTTCAATCGCAGATGTCATACATGGTTTTGTAACAATTTCAATTAAAGGTACACCAGCTCTATTAAAATCAAGTAAACTTACACTACCACGGTGAGCACTTTTACATGTATCTTCTTCAATATGAATTTCTTCTATTTCTATTTTTTTTGAAACACCATCAACTTCTATCTCTACGTATCCATCATAACCAATAGGAGTTCTAGCTTCAGTAATTTGATAATTTTTAGGATTATCAGGATAAAAATAATTTTTACGATCAAAATGTTGAAGTTTTCTAATATTACAATGTAATACATGACAAGCTCTAATACCAGTCATAATAACTTCTCTATTAAGTGTTGGTAAAGTACCAGGATAACCTAAATCAACAACATTAGTAAGACTATTTGCCATACTACCATAACCATTTTTAGAAGATGAGAAAATCTTAGTATTTGTCTTTAATTCAACATGCACTTCAGTTCCTATTGTAGGTATATAATTACTCATTATAATCACCTCCTGGATTCAAATCAAGGTTTAATTCTTTTTCTAAGAAACTAGCTAATTGATACATCTTAGCCTCATCAAAAGGAGCTCCAATTATTTGCATACCAATTGGTAAATGATCAAAAGAAAAACCTATAGGTAAATTCATGCCTGGAAGACCAGCCATATTAACTGGAATAGTTAAAATATCATCCATAAAAGCCTTAACTGCATCATCTAAATCAACACCAAGCGGATATGCTTTAGTAGTTGCCGTAGGACCAATAATTAAATCATATTTTTTAAATGTTTCTAAGAATGAATTTCTCATATCATCACGAATTGCTAGAGCTTTATTGTAATATGTAGTAGCATTATCACCACTAAGTAAATAACTACCTATCATAATTCTTCTTTTAACTTCATTACCAAAACCATATCTTCTAGTTTTTACATACATATCATTAATATCTTTACAATCTTCATAACGATAACCATAACGAATACCATCAAAACGAGCTAAATTACTACTAGCTTCACCCATTGCTATAATTTGATATAAGTAAACAGCTTGATCAATATATTTAATATCAACATAATCAATTTCACAATCATGACTCTTCAAAATATCAATAACTTTATCTAATTTTTCTCTTATTTCTTTATCTACTGCATCACTAACATAAAATTTAGGAATAGCTATTTTCATACCATTAATTTCTTTTCCAATTAATATAGTGAAATCTTCATCAGTCCTAACACTAGTCAAATCCATATCACTCTTACCACAAATAGTATTTAATAAAACAGCATTTTCATAAACATTTCTTGTCATTGGCCCTATTTGATCTAGACTAGAGGCAAAAGCAATTAAACCATAACGAGAAACTCTACCATATGTAGGTTTTAATCCAACTAAACCACAAAAACTAGATGGTTGTCTAATAGATCCTCCTGTATCTGATCCAAGTGCAAAAGGTGTCATTCTACTAGAAACAGCTGCTGCAGAACCACCTGATGAACCACCAGGAACTAATTTCTTATTCCAAGGATTTTTTGTTACACCAAAATATGATGTTTGCGTAGAAGACCCCATCGCAAACTCATCCATATTTGCTTTACCAATTATAATCATACCAGCATCATTAATCTTTTTAACAACATCAGCATCATAAATTGGAATAAAGTCTTCAAGCATACGTGATGATGCAGTAGTTCTTATACCTTTTGTTACAATGTTATCTTTAATCGCAATAGGAATACCATATAAAAGTGATGACTTATCCATACCTTCAAGTTCTTTTGCTCTTTTTAAAGCACTATCTTTACAAACTGTAACAAATGCATTTAAATCTTTATTTTCTTCTATTCTATCTAAACACTCCATAACTAAATCAGTAGGAGTAATTTCACCATCAACAAGAAGTTTATGTATCTCTTCTAATTTTAAGTCTAAATATTTAGTCATTAGAAATCACCACCGGAACTTCAATATAATTACCACTTTTTTCTGGAGCATTAACTATTGCTTCTTTTGGATTAAGCATCTCTCCAATAACATCATCTCTTAATAAAGCATTACCATTCCAAGGAGCTATTAAAAAGTCACTATCATTATCTGTAATATCTAAAATCTTATCAACTTGATTTAATAGTTCTTTTAATTTTACTTGATACACTTCTAGCTCTTCTTCACTAATTTCTATTCTAGCTAAATCAGCAACATGCAATACTTCTTCTTTTGTTAATTTATCCTGCATAATAAGCCTCCTCAATACTTGTTTATTATATCACACCTTTACAAAAAAAACGAGACTTTTACTTCTCGTTTCTATTCCTTAATTTGACTTGCTTCTACTCTAATTTTTCCAGCAAAAACTTTATCCATTGCTTCATTAGTAGAATTAACATCCATCCACATTCTTAAATCAAACTCAATTGTCTCATCTACATCAATAGAACCAGAATAAAGTTTTCTCTCACTAAGATCACTTAAACTTTTATTTCCTAAACTAACACCATTTCGAGATAAGTTATATCTAATAAACTTATCGTCCATACGCTGATAAGCACTATCAAGTGTAGCATCATCTATATATATATCAAATGTACTTGAAACATTACCTGTATTCTTTAAAGTAAAATGATATGGATCATAAGTATTTCCAACAGAATCTTCTACAGGAGTAGCATTTTCAATATCAATTTCCTTACCATCCTCTAAACTAAGCTCCAAATTACCAACAATAACATCATTACTAGTAGTACCATTTACAGAAAAAACAAGCCAAGCATAAGTACCACCAATTAATAATATAACAGTAACTAAAATAGCAATCACAATTTTTTGAGTTTTAACATTATTCTTATTCTTCATAGTATTCACCTATTATCATTATACTAATAATAATCATAAAAAGCAATTACTTAATTTTATTTATGAAATCATCTTCAGTCCAAATACTAACCCCTAATTTTTTAGCTTTTTCATACTTACTACCAGGTTTATCACCAATTATTACAACAGATGTTTTACTAGATACAGAAGAAACACATTTACCACCATATTGTTCGATTATTAAAGAAGCTTCATCTCTACTATAATTAGAAAGTGAACCAGTAAGAACAAATGTCTTACCTACAAATTCATCTCTTTCAATTGCCTCAGAACCAAGATACTCTATATTAACACCTATCTTAATTAATCTATTAATCTCTTCTAGGTTATCATTATCATGAAAGTACTCAAAAACACTTTTTGCTATAACTTCACCTATATCAGGTATTTGTACTAACTCATCAACACCTGCATCCATCAACCCATCAAGAGTTTTGTATTTTCTTGCAAGAACTTTCGCAGTTTTAGAACCAACATGTTTTATTCCAAGACCAAATATAAGTCTTTCCAAAGAATTGTTTTTACTAGCATCAATCGCATCTAATAAATTCGCAACAGATTTATTACCATAACCTTCTAAAGTTATTAAATCTTTACGATGATTCTCTAACTTATAAATATCACTTATCTTAGAAATAAAACCAAAGTTAAAGAAATCTTCAATAATTCTTTCACCTAAACCATCAATATTCATCGCATCTCTTGAAGCAAAATGTATTAATCCTTCTATTTTTCGAGCTGGGCAATCCGAATTAGTACAAAAATAATCAACTTGTCCATCCATTTTAGAAAGTGCACCACCACACATAGGGCACTTATCAATCATAGAAAAATCAACTTCAAGTCCAGTTCTTCTTTCTTTTTTTGCTTCAACCACTTCAGGTATAACATCACCTGCTTTACGAATAGATACAATATCACCAATTTTTAAATCTTTACCAATTACATAATCTTCATTATGAAGAGTTGCTCTTTTAACAGTAGATCCCGCAACAATAACAGGTTCAAGAACTGCATTAGGAGTAATTTGTCCAGTTCTACCAACAGTAAAGATAATATCAGTTAATTTTGTTAAAACTTCTTCAGCAGGAAATTTATAAGCTGTTGCCCATTTAGGATATCTAGCTGTAAAACCTAACTTTTTTTGATCATCTAAATTATTTACTTTAATAACAATACCATCAATATCATATGGTAAATCATCTCTTTGTTCATGTTTTTCTTCAATAAAAGAAATTACATCACTGACATTATCAACAAGTCTATTATTTGGATTAGTCTTAAAACCTAATTTTTTCATATATTCTATTGCTTCAGCATGTGTTTTTATACCAAAGTCCTCTGGATTAGGTAAATGATAAATAAATGTATCAAGCTTTCTTTTAGCCGCAATTTTAGAATCAAGTTGTCTAATTGATCCAGCTGCGGCATTACGACAGTTTTGAAGAAGTGGTTGATTATTTCTTTTTCTCTCTTCATTTATAGAAGCTAACGTCTTCTTATTCATAAAAATCTCCCCACGAACTTCTATATCAACTTCTTCAGTCAACTTAAGTGGAATTGATTTTATAGTCATTGCATTATGAGTAATATCCTCTCCTGTCGTACCATCACCTCTAGTAGCCGCTCTCACAAATTTTCCCTTTTCATAAAGCAAAGATACAGAAAGCCCATCTATCTTTAACTCACACATATAATGAGGATTAATTCCAGCATTTTTTATTCTCTCATCGAAAGCAAAAATTTCACTTTCAGAAAAAACATCACTAAGAGACATCATCGGAATTTTATGCTGAACTTTCAAAAATTCATCAATTACTTTTCCACCAGCATGCTGAGTTGGAGAATCACTTCTAACAAGTTCAGGATGTTCTTCCTCCAAATCAAACAACTCCCTTAAATATTTATCATATTCTTGATCAGTAATCGTTGGATTATCCAAAGTATGATAATTATAATCAGCTTCATTAATAATCTTTATTAACTCATCAATTCTCTTTTCTACCATTTATATCACCAATATTATTATACCAAATATAATAAAAAAAAACGACTATTTCTAGTCATTTATTTTACCTCTAATGATGATGTAATCTTATCAATATTAGCATTACACTTAGATTTAACTTCTTGTGAAAAAGAACTAGATTGATTAATAATTTCAACAGTATACAACTTATTATCATCTAAAAAAGCATAATAATTAAAGATAGGGCCAGCATTTTTAGTATAAAAATACTTCCATTTCTTTAAATGAATATTCTTAGTTTTAATACCAGTAGTAATAAAACCATTTTCCTTCATTTCCTTTTCTTTATTTTTAAGATAATTATTATCCTTTGAAGTAACATTTAAACAAACACTACCACATGTTTTTTTATCATAGTAAACACGATAAGAAACATCACAATTAGAATCATCAAACTTCTCCATACCAAGAACTTTTTTATATCTTAATCCATTTATATTCTCTTTATCTGTTTTATCTTTAATAAAGAATAAATAAGAAACAGCTAAAGCTAAAGCAACAATGAAAAATATAATAATAATCTTTCTCGTATTAGATATTTGAAAAGAATAACTAAAATACTTATTTCTCATAGTATCACCTATCTTTTTCTTTACCAATAAACTCTAATAATCTTATAAAGATATTAATAAAATCCAAATATAGTTGAAAAGCACCATATACTGCAGCATTATCTTCATCCATAGAATTAACTAAGTATTTAATTGCTTTCATATCATAAATAACGTATCCCATAAATACTACAAGCATTATAATTGATAATAAAGCATCTAATTGACTACTTTTAAATACAAATAAATTAAGTACTGAGATAACTAATCCCGCAATTAAAGTAACAAATAGAATAGTAGATATCTTTGTTACATCTCTTTTAGTTACATATCCATATAAAGCAAGTAATCCAAATATCAATGAAGTAACAAGAAATACAAATATTACTGATGAAACTTCATAAGCATAGAAAATTGAACCAAATGTAAGTCCCGTAATAAGAGAATAAACAATATAACATATTTTTGCAACAATAGGATTCATAGTCCTAATCTTAAATCCCATAACCAAAGCAATTACTAATTCTATTATAACAATAGGAATTATACCAATAGATAAAACTTGATATAACAATGTTTGATTTAAGGATAAACAATATCCCGATACAAAAGTAATCATAAGCCCAATAAAAAGCCATGAAAATACTTTTGAATAAATTCGATTTTCCAAATTATCACCTCTCTATTATATTTTAACACTATTATTTTATTTCCACAAATCGTTTTTATACTCGCCAGATTTAACTAATTCTGCTAAAGCTTTTTTTACATCATGAACATCTTCTTTATAAGTTACTCCATGCCAATTAGCACTAGTTTTAATAACTTTTACTTTAGAAAAACCATCTTCAATAGATTGAAATAATACATCTGGTATTAAAAATTCACAAGTATCAATATCAGATTTATGATTCTCTAAGTACTTAGAGAAAATATCCTCTATATAATCAAAAATACTTGGTGTAAATAATAACATATTCATAGAAACAACTGTATCTTCACTAACTTCGAAACTATCATCTCCATTAAGTGGTGATGCAATTATCTTACCATTAACTCTTTCAACATTACTCTCAGTAAGTTTTAATAAATGATCATTTTCTACTTCACAAATACCACGTTTTACAGCACCCACATCAGTAATTGTATTTTTAACAATATAAGCAATCATACCATATTGAACAGGAGTACTATCTTTTTCACCCTTTAAAAATTCACTAGCCTTAAAATAAGCATCTCTACCATAGAAATCATCTGCATTTATAATTGCGAATGGTTCATTAACTTTATCTCTACAACACAAAATCGCATGAGCAGTACCTAAAGGCTTTTTCCTTGAATCAGGAATACTATACCCATCAGGAATATTATTATTTTCTTGAAAACAATATTCAACTTTAATATGTGGTTCAACTCTTTTTCCAATAGTTTCTTTAAAAAGTTCAAAATTCTCTCTCTTAATTAAGAAAACTATTTTTGTAAATCCAGCCTTAATAGCATCAAAAACTGAATAATCAATTATAAATTCTCCATTAGGACCCATTGGTTCAACCTGTTTAAGTCCTCCAAAGCGAGATCCCATTCCCGCCGCTAAAACAATTAATGTAATATCTTTATTCATAATTTCCTCCTAAACCTTTGACAACTTTTTATGATTTTTCATTAATTTCTTTATTCCATGAGGGTGTTTAAAAGCAACACTCACTAACGTATTAGTAACCTCAACTACTCTACCAGTTCCAAATGTTTCATGATAAACATAATCCCCTACTTGATAATCGACTTCTTCATCTCTAAACATATTAGAAGTATCAATTTTAACTTCTTGTTTTATTTTTTCATTATCCACATTACTTTCTAACAATGAGGAAGAAATTTCTCCAATAAATCTACTAACTGGATTAATTTGATCTTTACCAAATAAAGTTCTTCTTTTAGCGTTAACTAAATGTAAAACCTTTTTAGCACGAGTTATCGCAACATAACAAAGGCGTCTTTCTTCTTCAAGTTCAGAGTTCTCCATTAAAGAATTCATATGAGGAAAGATCCCCTCTTCCATTCCAACTACAAATACATAAGGAAACTCTAATCCCTTAACAGAATGGACAGTCATTAAACTAATTCTATTCATATCATCTTTATATTCTTCTACATCACTAATCAAACTAATCTCAAGTAAGAAATCTTCTAAAGACACTAGACCTTCTCTCTCTTCAAAAGATTTAGTAATAGATTTAAATTCCTCTAAGTTTTCTAATCTAACTTCAGCCTCAAGTGATTTTTCAGCCTCAAGCTCCTGTCTCATTAAAGAAGCATCTAATACTTTATCAATCAACTCAGTCAGAGTCAAATCATCTTTAATTGCTCTAAGTTTTTCTATAATTTCTTTAAAAGCAAGTTCCTTTCCAGAATCAATAACATCGTAAATACTTTTATCTTCATTATCAGCCTTAATAGTTAAATTTTCAATTGTCTTTAATCCAATTCCCCTCTTAGGTGTATTTATAACTCTAAGTAAACTAACATTATCTTTCGGATTATGTATTAATCTTAAATATGCGATTAAATCCTTAATTTCTTTTCTACTATAGAAATAAAAACTACCAACTACTCTATAAGGAAGATTTTCTTTAAGCATCTCTTCTTCTAAAATACGAGATTGAGCATTAGTACGATAAAGTACCGCTATATCTTGATATGAAGCACCACGAACAATAAATTCTTTTACTTTTCTTATTACATACTGAGCTTCGTCTCTTTCATTGTATGCTCGGTAATATTTTATTTTTTCACCCTCACCATTCGCAGTCCATAAATTTTTATCTTTTCTTGCCTTATTATTTTTTATAACTTCATTAGCGGCATTTAAAATAGTTTGAGTTGAACGATAATTTTGTTCTAGTAAAATGGACTTAGCATCAGGATAATCTTTTTCAAAGTTCAAGATATTTTTATAGTTAGCCCCTCTAAAACTATAAATACTTTGAGAATCATCACCAACACACGTAATAGTTCTATATTTAGAACTAATAAGTTTAGTTAAAATATATTGAGCCTCATTTGTATCTTGGTACTCATCAACTAAAACATACTTAAATCTATCTTGATATCTATTTAAAATATCAGTATTTTCCCTAAATAAACGTATCGGTAAAAGTAACAAATCATCAAAGTCAACTGAATTATTTTTTCTAAGCTTTTCCTCATATTTTTCATATACTTTTAATACTATTTTTTCATAATCACTTACTGCATATTTTTCATAATCGCTAGGCATAATCATTTCGTTCTTACAACTACTAATTTTATTTCTAATTGCTCTCGGATTATAAACCTTAGGATCAAATCCCATGTCTTTTATAATTTTCTTAACTACTGTTAGAGAATCATCGCTATCCATAATTACAAAATTAGAAGAATAACCAAGTACATCACAATTTTCTCTTAATAGTCTTAACCCAAAACTATGAAATGTAGAAACTTGAATATTTTTAGATAAGTCCCCAATTAATAAATTAAGTCTCTCTTTCATTTCCTTAGCTGCTTTGTTTGTAAATGTAATAGCCAATATATTATATGGACTAACATCCATCTCTTCTATTAAAAAAGCAACTTTAGTAGTTAATACCTTAGTTTTTCCACTTCCAGCACCTGCTAGTATTAAAAGAGGACCTGAATTATATAAAACAGCCTCCTTCTGGGGTTCATTTAAATTACTGATATCCATTCTCATCTTTCCTTTCAAATATTTCTTTTAACTCTGGTCTTTCCTCACCTAATGTATTAAGCCTCTGCAATCTATCTATTATACTTAATACCATTTTGTCATTACGATCAATAGAAGAAATAGAATCCAGATGATCTAACTCTCTTAACATATAACGTAACAAAATAAATTCAAATTTATAAAGAAAAATATCTAAATCAGGATAATTATCAAATACAAATGCATATACACTGTCCAAATAAAGAAGTAAATTATAATCTTTTTCTAATGAAAAGCTTGATGTCAATGAATCAGATTTCTTATATGTATAATGATATAAGGGTAAGCCAATTCTAACAAATGTATTTGCCTTTTTTACAACTTCAAGCACAAATAATGTATCTTCATTTTTATTATATTTCTCATCAAATTGCAAATCTTCTAACAATTCCTTTTTATACAATTTATCCCAAATAGTTCCACTCATACCTCTACCTAAAAAATCAATAGTAACTTCTTTATTATTTGAGAAAATCATCTCCTGATCTTGACAATATAAAACCTTTTCATCATTAATTATAGTTCCACATTGCACAAAGTCAACATTATATTTTTTTATTCCTCTAACAAGCTCTTCTATATAATTTGGCTCAACATAGTCATCAGCATCTACAAAAGATATATACCTTCCACTTGCTTCCTTAATTCCAATATTTCTCGCAGATGATACACCTGAATTTTCTTGATTTATAATCCTAATTCTTGAATCATTTTCAATATATTTATTACAAATATCTAAACTTTTATCAGTCGAACCATCATTTATCAAAATTATTTCTACATTTGAATATGATTGACTGCATACAGTATTAAGACAACGTTCTAAATATTTTTCTTTATTATAAACAGGAATAATAATTGAAACTAATTCATCTTGAAGATTGCATTCATATAAATTTTTCAATCTCTTTACTATATTTAAATAGTATTGATAAAGGTATGAATAATCATCATCAAAACCATCAGAAATCATAAAAGGTTTAATTTTACCTATATAATGAATAATTTTATTTTCAGGAGTATTTTCCAAAAAATACCCAACCCCTCTTCTATTAATTGGACATTTAAAAACTCCATCAAAGTAAGAAACATATACTTCACTAATTTCTCTTACCATATTATACCCATAATCAAGTGGTGTTATTTTATCTAAAAAATATTCATTAATAATATCTTGATCACTAATCTTTCTATTTTCCTTTGAAGCTTCAATAGCTCTTTCTTTTAATTCTTTAAAATCATCTATATTAGGCTCTAAAACCATAACTCCGGAATTAAATTTTGTCATATTAAAAGGTAAATCCCTAGGACAAGATAAATGAGGATAATTAAACAAATTATCAATATTTTCTAAAATCAATAAATCTGAATCTAAATATACTATTTTTTCAAATTCAACCAAAGAGAAAATATTTAATTTATCAAATGTATTCTTTAAATATCCTTTATTATAACCATAGTTGCCATAACGTTCAGAATTACTATTTTCAGAATACTTAATATTTTTCATTTCTTTGTACATAATACCAAAATATGTCAAAATATTTCTAGTTTTTGAACTTATATTTTCATTTATTATACAAAGAAGAGGATAATTTGATTTAATTCTTTGTAAATTTTCATTTAATACTAATACACCATCTAAATAATTATCTGTAGATAACACACAAACATAAGATTTCATTACACATCTATCCTTTCATCTGTTTTCCTGCATCGTACACATATACGACTGAACATTGCCAACATCATACATAGTACCATCAACTATATAAGCATAGGCACCATTTTTTTCACTCACTTCATCGATTGCTGATGTTAACTGGTATTCACCGTTTTCAACTTTTTTATTTTTGATATTTTTATTTAGAACCGTAAATATTTCAGGAGTTAAAATATATTGTCCAAATACAGCGTAATATTCTTTTCTACCATTTCTCTTAACACAATACTTATTTTTTGCTTCACTAGTACTAGGTTTTTCAACAATTTTATCAAGCTTAAAAGAAACAGAATCTGAATTTTCCAATTCTCCAACAAGTATACCATATTTATCAACATCGCATAACTTAGTCTTACAAACAGAAATAGTCATTTCATTAGTTTTATAAAATTGATTTATTAACTGTTGTAAGCATGACAAATTAACATTAGATCTGCATATTTGGTCACCAAGTACCAAAATAAATGGTTGATTATTAACAAAATTCTCACATAATGAAACAGCATGACCCAAACCTAACTTTTCATCTTGATAAATATAAGTAATCATTTTAGAAATTCTTTGAATTTTCTCTTCATAACTTTTATTTAAATAATTTAATTTATCAGTTTTCTCATAATCAGAAAAGAAATTATCAAAAATTTCTTGATTCTCACGATCAATAATTAACGCAACACTTCTCACACCTGCATCATATAATTCTTCTAATATAATCATAAACGTAGGTTTTAAAATATCATGATCTAAAACAGGTAAAAAAGCTTTTGGAATGCTCTTAGTAAAGGGATACATTCTACTTCCAAAACCGGCAAGTGGAATTACAGCCTTATTTATAAAAGAATTTTTCTTAATAATAAGAGAATATGTAGTACACCCGTATTTATTTTCAAGGTATTCTTTTAACTCTTTTTGAGAATCACCACCATCAACTATAAATTGTACAGATCCATTACCACCAGAACCTACTCCTTTACCACCATATGATATCTTCTTAACAAATTCATCGTCTAAAATTTCATGTAATCGTAATGCTTCTAGTTCAGAACAAATTGGAATCAAAGATTCATCGAACTTTTTTTGTGCATAATTCATTAAAGCTCCAATTTCAAAAGCATCTCCATTTCGAAATAACTTAATAGCTCTTTTTACAATTTTTTTATTTTCAATACCGAGGTAATTCATTGCATTAACTTCCAAATCATTTTTTGGAAATGGAAAACAAGAATTCAATTTATTTAATATTTCACGTGTGTCTTTAGAATAATTCAAATCAGCAAATACAAAGTATAAATCAGAGCCTACCTCTAAAGGAGAAACAAACAAATCATTACCATCAAATTCCAAAAGTGAAACCTGTCTATTATAAGCACAAATTTGATCAATTTTCCCACATTTAGAACAATGTCTCTCTCCTCTATAAGCAAAATCCATTTCATCATCAACAGAAAAACCTAAATGATAAATTTTATTAAATGCCCTAACAATTAAAACACATATAGCAGCTGAAGATGACAAACCTTTCTTTTCAGGTAATGTCTTTTTAGTAATAGTAACTTCAATTCCACCAACAGGAAATCTCTTCAAAATCTCATATGTAGTACCACAAATATAAGAATAATAAGAATTTTTTTCTACTTCTTTTTCTAAAACATTCAAATCCATTTCACAACTAAATTGCTTATCTCCATCATATATAGAAAAGTTATCACATTTTTTTACTGTTGCATAAATTCCTTCCTGCAATAAAGCAGTAATTGCATAACCTTTTTCAATTTTTTTATTTTTTAATCTGTATTCCCCTGCCCAATCACTATGTTCTCCAAATATACATAATCTTCCAGGTACAAAAATTTTTATATTATCATTTTTCATGTCCTTACTCCTATGTTCAATATACCTAACACAATTATATCATAGGTATATAAAAATAAAAACAAAAAGAGACGATAAACGTCTCTAAATACTACGATACAAATTTAATAATTCTTCCAATTTTGGTTGTTCAACATCTTCCTCTTTTACACTACTAGATATTGGCTCAGAAAATACTATTTTAGGTTCACTCACAACATTATTATCGTACTTTTCGCTTGAACTACCTTTAAGTAAATTTAAAACTGTTTTATAGTCATCAAGTGTCAACATACTATCATACTGTTTCAATAATTCTTGGTCTCTTTTTTGATTTTGATATAGTTTTTCTTGTTGTTCTTTTTCTCTTAAAACACTTTGATATTGTTGTTCTAAAATATTATTTTGTTGTTCATAAAAATCAATTAAATCAACTGAAGACGTATTCTTTTTAACTAAAGAACCTTGTATAACATCAGGAACACTAATAGATGTAATACTATCAGGAAGTTTTTTCTTATAACGAATTACTTTGCGAATACGAACAGGTACTTTTTCATGTGATTTTTGTTTGTTACGAATAATCTTATAAATAATCAAGAAAATAACCCAAACAATAAATACTGTACTACTAAGTCCAATAAGTGCCAAAGCATCATGATTACCATAAACAGAACTTTGATCAAAAACATTTAAACTATCTTTAGTAACTATATTTAAAATAAGAATTAATAGATAATGTATAATACAATAAATAAATGTATTAAGAAACTTCAATAATTTATCTTCTTTAAAATTAAATATCGTAACCCATAAAATTATATTTGTAGCAATTATAGCAGCTAAATATATAGCTAAATTAGGAAAGTACACTACTATGAAGAAATTATTCATCATATAATCAAACATATCTTTAAGAGAAGATGAATAAATTCCCATAAGAGAAACTATTAAAACAACATAAACTGTTAAATAGAATTTCTTACTACTTTTAGCATTCCTCTTAGTAGTAGTTAAAAACAAGAATGCCATGAATAAAAGTAAAACTATAGATGCTATACAAATACCTGAAGATGATGATACATCGACAAGAACTTTTAATTTTTCTGAAAATGACAATTGTTCCATCATCTTCAACCCCCTTTAATTAATTATTCTACTGATTCTAATTCACCAATATAAATTGTTTGTGTAGTACTATCATTATTAGTACAAGTTACTAAAGTAAGCGATGTGCGCTTAGAATTTCTATAAATAGAAATTGTACCAGTTTTAGCAGCCTTATAAATATTTACAAACTTATAAGTATAAGTTTTATTATTAAATTTAACTTTAGCTTCATCTCCTACTGATAATTTATATAAATCATTAAAAAATGAATTCCATGCATTACCAGAATGACCTGCAATAATTAAATTACCCTTAGAAACATTAGGATAATCTGCTTCCTTAACAAGCAATAAATTTTTATCTACATCATTTAAACTAGACTCTTTTTTATAAAAGCCTTTATTAAAGTTAATCTTGGGTATCTCTAAATATCCAATATATTGGTTATCTGAGACATTAGGAATCTCTGAATCTCCATTATTAATATTCTCTTCGTCTTCCTTAGTAGCCATATCTTTACCACTACTATAAAAGACATTACTCATATAATCATAAACCATCACTTTTTTTGATTGAACATAATTATAAGAAAGAAAGAATCCTCCGACGATAATTATTATTGTACCAATTGCTGCTACAACACTGGGAGAGATTCTTTTTTTAGTTTTTTTATTTACTTTATTATCTTGCTTTTTCGTTATTTTTATAAACATATAGAACACCTGATGAGACAATAACGATTCCTAATAAATAGAATAATGTAGAACTTGATCCTGTATTAGGAACATCAACAGAACATTCATCATCATCTTTACCACCATTATCGCAAGTTTTTGGAACATTCTTAATTGTGATTTGTGCAGTTAAATGATTAGCGTCAACAACGAAGGTTTGTGTTTCTTCAGTTAAGAAATAACCATCAGGTGCAGAAACCTCTTCAATTGTATAAGTACCATACTCTAAATCTTTTAATGTATAAGCACTAGTAGTAGAAGTAAATCTAGCAACTTCTTCACCAGCTTCATTAGTAACAAGAATTTCAGCCCCTGCTATCATCTTTCCAGTTACACTATCAACCTTAGCAATAGTTACAACAGAACTTTCTGGTTGATTTTCAACAGTAACATCAACAGTAGGATTATCATCACTAATAGTAAATGTAACAGGCTCAGAATTCAATTTATAACCTGCAGGTGCTTGAGTTTCAGTAACTGTATAAGTACCATTAGTCAAACCATTTATTTCATAACCATTAACAGTAGAAGTAAATGTCTCAATAACATTACCATTAGAATCTTTAACAACCAAAGTTGCTCCTGCAATATTATTACCAGTTGTAGCATCAACTTTGTTGATAACAACACCTGTTTTCTTATGTTCATTTTCAACAGTTACAGATACATCAGAACCATTCTCTACTACTTGGAATGATACAGGTTCAGAATTTAATTCATATCCAGCTGGAGCTTGAGTTTCAACAACTGTATAACTACCTGCAGCTAAATCTGTAAACTTATTTCCTGAAGTAGAAGATGTAAATGTTTTAACAACATTTCCACTAGTATTTTTAATAACTAAAGTTGCTCCTGAAATAGTTTTTCCAGTTGATTTATCTACCTTTTTAATAGTAACTGGTGGAATTGTCTTCTTAGGAGGTTTCTTAGTCTTAGGTCTAGTAGCAGTTACCTTAATTGTATCTGAAACATTCTTCGTAACAGGATATAAACGAACAACAGGTTGTACAGAACCATTAGTAGGAACATACTTATAAGCCTTTTGAATCTTACTTGATGCAGTAATTTTTACCTTTGCTTTAACAGTCTTTCCTTCTCCTACACTACTAACAGGAATTTTAATTAAAAATTTGTCATTTGCACCAAAAGATTTTTTCTTTGCACCACCTACACCAGTGATAATTGTACCAGTAGGTGCAGAAACTATAGAAACATTATAGCCTCCAGTAACATTCTTAGCATTAGCATCAATTGGTTTTGAAACATAATACTTAGAATCATCTGATAAACTCATCTTAGTACTACTTACTTTAGCATTTAAAGATGGAGATGAATATCCCTTATTCTTAGCTGTTTTAGCACCAGATACTAACTTCTTAACGTATTTTCTAAGACCATACTTATCAGAACCAGTCTTTACTGAACTAGGTAAATTTGATGAACCTGTAGTATCATCTAAATACCACCATACAGCAAGTTGAGTAATATAGTAATCTTTCTTACTATCACCAGTAAAGTGTTTATTTGGATAACCATTCTCTAATATATAAGCAACACCAGCATTCATAGTACCGCTTAATTTTGCAGTAACATTACTTGCTTTGTATTTGTGCTTATCTAAACAATAAACATAAGTACCATTTGTTTGTTTTTTGATATAAAACTTAATACCAGCAACATATCCATCTAAAGCTGTAGCTTTAGCTAATTTAATGGAACTTGCCTCTGCATTAACTGCTTGTGCATCTAATACAAGAAACATCGCAGCCATAATAATTGTAAAAAATATTTTACTTAATTTTGAAATAGATTTTTTCATATTTCTTCCCCCTTCAAATTTGTGGCTATATTATACCACATAATCTAAATTTTTGCAATACTTTTTGAAACACTACCCTCAAGTTCGATTACATATTATAAACCATAACTCCAATTTTTGCAAGTAAAATCAAATAAAATAGTCATTTTTCAAAGTACAATATATAGTTTAGCAAAATAATTAACATAATTCAATAGATGAACCAAAGTGAAAATAAATCATATAATACTGTATCGAAAGGAGATTATATGAAAAAATTTATTATTTATTTAATATCTGGTATTATTATTTTATTATTAGCTAGCCTAGTTTTATTTGATTTTAATACTAATAAAAAAGTAGAGAAAAAGTTAAAAAAGGTTACCGTTGCTGAAGTTGCTCATACAATATTTTATGCCCCACAGTATGTAGCAATCGAAAAAGGATATTTCAAAGATTATGGTATTGATATAGATCTAACTCTTACTGCTGGAGCTGATAAAGTAACCGCTGCTGTTTTATCAAAAGATGCAGATATAGGTTTCTGTGGTAGTGAAGCTACAATCTATGTCTATAATGGTGGTGAAAAAGATTATCTAAAAACTTTTGCACAATTAACTCAAAAAGATGGAACATTCCTAGTATCAAGAAAAGAATACAAAAACTTCAAACTAGATGATTTGAAAGGACAAACTATAATTGGTGGTAGAGCTGGAGGAATGCCTGAAATGACATTTGAATATGCTCTAAAACAAAATGGAATTGATCCTAAAAAGGATGTAAGCATAGATACATCTGTAGCTTTCCCAGCTATGAGTGGTGCATTCATAGGAGGACAAGGTGACTTTGTCACTCTATTTGAACCAAATGCAACAGAAATAGAACAAGAAGGATACGGACATGTAGTCGCAAGTGTTGGACAACTAGGTGGTGTAGTTCCATATACATCATATTCAGCAAGAAAAAGTTATATTAATAACAACAAAGAAACAATCAAAAACTTTGAAAAAGCTATTCAAAAAGGTCTAAATTATGTAAAAAATCACTCTGATAAAGAAGTTGCACAAACTATATTAAAACAATTCCCAGACACATCATTAAATGATTTAGAAAGTGCAGTTAAAAGATATAGAGAAATAGAAGCATGGCCAGAAACAACTAAATTCAATAAAGATTCATTTGATCACTTACAAGATATAATGATTGATAATGGAGTTTTACAAGAAAAAGTTTCATATGATAAATTAATGTATCAAACTAATAATAAATAATGTACTTATAGACAAGTAGATAAAATTTCATCTATTTGTCTTTTTACTTTACAAGTTAACCACTTCATACCGCACAAAAAAAGTCAATTTATAGTTGACTCTTTCTAACGTATTAATTTACTACAACTAATTTTTAAGATTATTATCCTTTACATACTTTAAGACCTTAGTAAATACAGGAGCATCTTTATAAATAGATTTATCCCACTCATACCATATATCAAAGGCAGTAGTTACACCATCTTTTACCATCTCTTGAACTTTATCACTTTTAAATACTACATTATTTTGTTGTTCCGTAAGAGGATGGTGACATCCCATATCTTGATATACCTTAGCTTGTATATCAGCTTCTAATTTATCACAATAATGAGCAAATTTAGCTTCATTTGTTTCTCTTTTATCAAATTCAAAAATCGAATCAATAATGTTATCTTTATTTGATAAATTTCCAAGTACTTCAATTATTGCTTTATGTTCTATTTCCTGTTTTTGTTCCGGTGTTATATTATCAAACGGAGTAATATCTCCAATTTTTATTTCACCAATCTCATGAACACATAAGGTAGAAATTACTTTATCTAAATCAACATCAAATCCAAATTGAGATTTTAATGCAATAGCTAGAGCAATAGTTCCTACACAATGTTCCGATATTCTTTCAACTCTATCATTTGAAACATTCCAATGTGTTGAATCCCAACCACTTCTTACTTTTTGTTTTAAAACTCTATTCAAATAATAAAATCTAAATATTTCTATATTTTTTTCATTTTTACCAATTCTATCAAAAACACCCTGTTCATTTGCTAATTTATAAACTATATCATAATCATTTATATCAAATTCTCCATTATCAAATTTATAAAAGAATGATACTAATTCATTTTCTAACCTAACGCATTCATGAGCAAAATGTCCTTCTAATGTTTTTGCCCAATAATAATCATATACTTCATATGCATATTTATGGTCCCTATTAAAAATTTCTTCCATTTCATCTCTATTGTAAGCATAAATTTTACTTAATAAAATAGTTCTAATAACTTTTGAAAGATCATCTGTAATATTATACTCCGAATTAATTGCAGTAGCTAAAATTATAGCACCATAAATACGATCCGCTATACTTTCATTTATATCAACTATATATTTAAGGTTATTTGCCAACATATAAAAATCAATTGCATTTTCTATTTTTTTCTTTTCATTATAAATCATAACTTCACCTCATTTATATTGATCATTATACATGAAATACTTAGTAAACGCAATCTATCTAGTTCATAAATTTCTTTATTTAATATACTTGTCCTGCAGTAGTCAGACTGCATATATTTGTCATATTCTTCATTATATAATAAGTTTACTTGCACCTTGATTAATCAAATATAAATATTCTTGATATTCTCAATAAAATCACCAAAAAAACACTATTTTGAATCTTTTAAAAGCACAGATGGATCTACACCTAATCCCCTAGCTACCTTTTCAATTGTATCTATTGTTACTTTTCTACCATCTCTTTCTATATCACCAATATAATTAGTACTTAAATCAGATAATTCAGCTAATTTTTCCTGAGATAATTTTAACTTTTTTCTATAAAACTTTACATTATTTTTAAATATCATTCTTAATTTCATACTATACTCCTAATTTCTATTAATCACTACTTTTGTAGTATTTGATAATATTTATTGTCTTTCAATAAATCCTTATGCTTACCTCTTCCAACTAATTTACCATGATTTATAACAATTACATCATCTGCCATTTTCATTAAAGCTGGTTTATGAGTAATCATTAAAATAGTATGATCACGTTTTAAATCCTTTAAAATATTCATAACATGCTTTGATGTATTTATATCAAGAGAAGATGTAACCTCATCAAAAAGTAATACCTCTGATTTAGAAAGCAAAGTTCTAGCAAGCGCAATCAATTGCTTTTGTCCATTAGAAATATTCTCAGCATCAGCAACTAACTTTGTATTATACCCATCTTTTAAACTCATAATATAATCATGAATTCCAACTCTCTTACAGGCTTCTATTTGATGTTCATAATTTGAATCAACTAAATTAAGATTCTCTCTAATACTCATATCAAATATAAAAGGCTTTTGAGTAACTATCGAAACATTACTAGAATATACTTCTTTAGTATAATTATAAATACTATCATCATCCAACAAGATTGTACCCTTATTAGCTTTATATAATCTTAATAATAATCTAAAAATAGTAGACTTCCCACTACCACTCTTTCCAACTATTGCAGTAAAAGATTGTGGGGGTATCTCAAAACTAACATTTTTTAGTATTTCTTGCTTCTCATACATAAATGAAACATTTTTAAATTCTACTTTTCCTTTTATATAATCATTATTATTGTCTCCAAAATCAAGCATATTTTTAGTTTTATAATTTAATAATTTATATACCCTACCCAATCTAATTGAATTAGCAGAAAACTCATCCAATTTATCACTTAACTTTGTAAATTCATTTTGAATATTTTCATAATAACCAATTACCAAAACCAATATTGAAACATCATAACTTCCATTTAAAATTAGAAAAGCCAAAATAAAATAAATTCCAATTTTTCCAAATCCTAAAATAGTTGGTACAAGTACATAAAAATTATCATTATATTTTCTAGTTTTAAAATAGTTTCTTCTCCATACTTTTTTATATTTCTCTAAATAATTATTTAAACTTTCCTCCATATTAAAAGCCTTAATTTCTCTATCTCCATCTAAAATTTGTCCCATTAAAGACGAAATATCATCTTGATGTTTTCTTTGAAATGATAAATAGTAATCCCTTTTTTTTATATTAAATCCAAGTGCATAAATAGCAATTAAATTCAAAACCAAAGCTAATAATCCGATATAAACATTTACACTAAACAAAATTATTAAAGCAATAATTATATTTAATAATCCTCCTATTGAGTCAAAAATTCGATCTGGAATTTTCATTAAATTACCAACATCATTAAATGCAGTATCAACAATATAAGATGTTGAAATTGTTTTAGTAAAATCCTCATCATACAAGGTAACTTTATTAAGTATTAGTTTCTGTAATTTATTATGAGTAAATATAGAGTTGTTTTTATAGGCAACATAATTGTAATGATGAAATAAAACATATACCAAACTAACCAACAAAAAGATAATTGAACATATAAGAGTTAATTTATAGTCTTTGATAGTTGCAAACTCTACTACTTTAGAGGCAACAAAAGGAATTAATAATAAAGAAACACTTCTAAGTAAATTTGAAAAAAAGAGATGAAACAGTAATTTTTTATCACTAACTTTTAGACTAAAGTATTTTTTTGCAATTAAATAATATCTTTTAATCATTATCAAACACCCCTATCCTACTTGGTGATTTTCTAGATTGTAACATTCTATAAATTTCACTCTTTTCAATCAATTGTTTATGGGTTCCAACAACAGATATAACTCCATTATCTAAAACTACAATTCTATCTGCTTTCTTCATCAAATCAGGCTTTTTAGTAACCATTATAATTGTATGATCCTTTTTTAACTCTTTTATTAGCTTAGGAACTAGTTTAGCAGTATCCGGATCAAGTGAAGTCGTTATGTCATCTAATAAAATAATCTCAGCATTTGATAAAATAGTTCTAGCAATAGAAATCATTTGTTTTTGCCCTCCTGAAATATTACTTCCATTTTCTCTTAAAATAGTATTATAACCATCAGGTAATGTTTCTATAAAATCATGTATTCCAGCTCTTTTACAGGCCTCTATTTGATTTTTTATATTATTATCTACAAAATCCAAATTTTTTCTAATACTCATATTAAATATAAATGGTTTTTGGTTAACAATAGAAACAATATTAGAATAAGAATCATTAGAAAAATCAAGTATATTAGTATTGTCTAAAAGAATTTTGCCGCTAGTTGGTTCAAACAATCTTAAAATTAAATTTAAAAGCATTGTCTTTCCACTACCTGCTTCACCAACTACTGCTACAACCTCATTATGATCAATTTTTAAATTAATATTACTCAAAATTTGCTTATTCTTTATCATTAATGAAACATCTCTAAACTCTACCATTCCATAGATATCTTTAGTATCTAAATTACCAACCTTAACATTATGAGAATTATAATTAAGTATATCATTAACTCTATTAACCGCAGTATTTACTTCTCTTATCGTTGATGTAGAATCAATAACTTTATCAATATAGGTAATTAAATATTCATGATATGAAACAATTAAAACTAAAACACTTACATCGGCTTTATCAATTACCATTAAGTATATAAGACAAATATAAAGCAAATATCTAAATACATAAGTAATAATCTTTACATCATTATCTCTAAGTGTATAATAATCCCTCTTCATAGCATAATACTCATTAAACTTACCTTGAATTCTATTAAGTTTAATAAGTAATTTATGTAACATATTAAAAGTTTTTATTTCTTGAAGACCAGAAGTGATCTGTGCTAATAAGTTACTATATTTATCATCCTGAATCTGTACTTTATTGTGATAATAATTAATTTTTCTATCTATTTTATTTCTAACTACAATATAAATAATTGAAAAAATAATTAGTATTATAGATAAATATATATTATAAAACGCTACTATAATTAAAACCGCCAAAACCTGAACAATACCAACTAATAATTCAGAAATTCGATCACTCATATCACCAATATTAATTATATCTGAATTAATAGAATTAATAATTCTTCCTTTACTAAAATATCTAGTGAAGTTATTATCTACACTAATAAGTTTATTTAAAATTTTTTTTGTCATTTTATCATAACAATAATTTATATTAAAACCATATATTTTAAAATTAATATACACCGATATATTATATAAGATATATACTAATACAAATAAACCTAAATTAATATATGTCACTCTTGCATTATTCAAAGTTAAATACTTTACAATAAATGAAGCAATTAAAGGTAATAATATGGAAAATCCTTTATAAAAGAAAGTAGATAATACATTAACTACTACATATCTAGTTTTTAATTCAGCAAGTTTTAGATAATCCTTAATAAAATTATAATACTCTCTTAACATAATACCACCTTAAAAAAAATTATAACATAGAAAGAATAAAAAAAACAATTGCAATAACCTAGTAGTATATCATTACCAAACACAAATAAAATTCATAAAATAAACTATCTAGGAGGAATTAAAGTGAGAAATAAAATCCTAACAATAAAAAATTTATCTAAAAGTTATCATGACAAAAAAGGTGAAATTAAAGCTTTAGAAGATATTAATATAGATATAGAAGAAAAAGAATTTATATCAATTGTAGGACCTAGTGGATGCGGAAAATCAACTATACTTTCAATACTTTCTAATTTAGAGGAAAAATCAACTGGAGAAATCAAAAAAGATAAAGATCTAACTATTGGATATATGTTACAAACAGACTCTCTATTTTTTTGGAGAACAATACTAGATAACTGTTTAATAGGATTAGAAGTAACAAATAAATTAACAGAAGAAAATAAAAACTACGTCTTACAATTACTAAAAACATATGGTTTATATGAATTTAAAGATAAATATCCATCAAGTTTGTCAGGCGGGATGAGACAAAGAGTCGCACTAATAAGAACGCTTGCTATTAAACCAGATATCCTACTTTTAGATGAACCTATGTCTGCACTGGACTATCAGTCACGTCTAGCAATCAGCAATGATATTTATAACATAATCAAAAAAGAAGGAAAAACTGCAATAATGGTCACACATGATATTGCTGAACCTATCAGTCCAATTAACATGACACCCTATTTATACCCTTATGTAATAAGGAATTTAAGCAATAAAAAAGAAAGTTTTTACCTTTCTAGTCTTCATAAAACTTAATATCTATTATTTCCGGTACTCCATTTTTTTTATCTTTATTTTTATTCACTACCACTATTTTTTCAACAAATTGAGTTAAAAATTCAAATTTTTCCTGATTGGTTAAATATAACCAATGTTCTTTTATGCTTTTTGCAATTGTTTTTGTTGTTCTCACATTTTTTTTGGGAACAGATAATGATTCGATTCTTTTTATTTCCTTTTCGATTCCAGCATATTCCTTTTCTATACTTGTTTTCATCGTATAATACTCATTGTATTCTAATCTATCGTCTATAAACAGCTTCATAATTTCTTTCATCTTATTATTTTTTTGAGCCACTCTTTTCTTTAAACTTGCTAATTCTATGATATTATCATCAGAGTCATTATTAGGTTTCATTTCCTCAATATCTTCAAGATCAGGTATCTTTTCTATATACTGTAAGAAAGCTTTTTCTACTTTTTTATGACTCATACCTAAAGCAGAACATAAATTTTTCTCTCTATTTACACATCTATAACCATTATGTACTATCGTACTACCATCTTTTCGTCTTTTATTAGTTCTATTCGTTGTTAACGGATGTCCGCATAAACCACAAATTAACTTTCCACAATAATATACATCTTCTTTTGGTAAATTTGTTCTATACACTCTTTTTATTTTTTTGAGTTTGGTTTGAGCCTCATCCCAAGTCTTCTTATCTATTATAGCTTCATGTAATCCCTTAGCTACAAATCCCTTTCTTCTATTTTTATAATCTGCAGCTTCTTCTAATGTTACCTTTTCTCTATTTACTCCATATCTAACATTACCTATATAATTTTCATTAGATAAAATAAGCCTAATAGTTTTTGGCATCCAAATGCTATTAACTTTATAATATTCATTAGTACCTCTTTTTTTCAAAGTCCTACCATTATTTTTCGTTGGAATATTCTCTGAATTTAATATATCACAAATTTCAGTAAATGTTTTTCCGTGAATATATAATGAAAAGATTCTCCTAACAACAGCAGCTTCAGATTCATTTATAGTTTGAATTTCTTGATGTTTAGGTCTATCATATCCATAAGAAGGGGTAGCAGAGCACAAAGAATAACCATTTTTCACTTTTTTTATAAATCCATCAACCACTCTATCAATAGTTGTTTCTCTCTCAAATTGAGCTGCTGCACCTAAAATTCTTGTATTAAATCTACCAGATGGAGTAGATACGTCAACCATACCACCAGATAATGTATAAACAAGAATGCCATATTTTTGGATTAATTCAATAAAATCTTCCGTATCCCTAGAATCTCTGGTTAATCTATCAAATTTATATAAAACTACAACATCAACTCTTTTTAATCTTATATCTTCAATTAAACGTTTTACTTCAGGTCTATCTACAACATTTTTACCACTTATACCCTCGTCAGCATAACAGTCAAATATACTCCATCCCTGTGATAAAGCAAAATTAGTTAAATTTTCTTTTTGTGCCTCTAAAGAATATCCCTGTAATACTTGTCTTTCCGTAGAGACACGAACATATATTGCTGAATTTAAAACTTTTATATTTTGCATTATATCACTCCATTACTTGTTTAACATTCTAGGTATTGATGTTCTCCAAAAAAATTCTATAATTTTTTTTTGAATTTCTTTTGAAAGAACAATACTACCTTTATCTTTCATTGTTATACCCTCCTATTTAATTTTATTAAATTTATACAATTAAAATTACAAAACCATAAAATTAAATTGGATATATAACAATTTCATAATATATAAATCCTTACATTTTTACGATTCTGTAAATTTTTAATTTATAGACTTGACTAATTCGTTTTATCTTCAATATATTTCACTTTATATTTAAAGTCTGCAGGCTTATCAAAAATCTTTCTTAAAGCAATATCACTTTTCTCACAACTTTTCATCAAATCAGCAATCTTTGTTTTAACCTCATCTCTACTATTTCCATTTACCATCATGCTGGTAACTTGATTTCTTGTTATAGTAACCATATATTTTTTCATTTCTTCCTCCACGTTCTTCATAAATAATTTTTAAATCTTTATCAAACGGTTAATAGCTAATTAACTCCATAGGACTTTCACCTTCTTGTGGTTCTCACAAAACTGTTCCCATTGCTTGAGACTGTGGCTGAACAGAAGTATCATTATCTTCACTACTAATCATTGCAATGTTGAAAGCAATTCAACATATATAGTCAGACATTAACCGCATGCGTATCTACTAACGTGCTCATAGTAGTAAGAATGTATTTGATAAAGATATATGTGATTTTCAAAGAACAAATTGTTTCAAAAAAAGAAACAAGTATTGAAGGAAATAATACTCCCTTCACTTGTTTCCTAAGTTAATTACAAAATAGCAACCCTATTCATAAAATTTTTCTAATATATTTTTCAATTTGATCTTTGCTGATACTAACGACTTATGTATTGCTTGATGACTGGTATTTTCTTCTAAAGCAATTTGATATTCATTTTTTTCCTCAAAATAATACTTTTTTATTCGTCTCTGTTGGACCTCAGGCAATGTCTTTATTGCTTTCATAAGTTCTTCACAGGTAAATTTTTTCATTATATAATCTTCTAGGCTTTCGTTTTTATATTTTGCTCTCTTATACAATGTTTCTTCACAAATAATATCAGAATGTTCAATATGGTTGTCATATTCATTTAATTCAGATAAATCTCTTAATTCAAATTCATTAAACAAGTTATATAGTTCTTCATTTATTTCTACTTCACGTAATAACCCCTTAGAATCAATAAATGAAACAATATATTTTTTATTAATTGTGTAGATCAAATTATATGGGTTATCTCTTTTTCTCCTTCTTTTTGGTTTATTCACCATTTACCTCCAATCTTTCGTTTTTAAGATTGAAGTTGGCGGTGATCTACACCTAAAAATTTTATTATCAAACAAAAAAGAGGTAAGTAAACTCAAAAAATGAGCATACTTACCTCTAATAAAATCAACTAAATATAAATATACATATACATAACTGCAATAGTAATAATAAAATAACCCCATTAACCGCACCACACTACACAATGCTTATTGTTAGAATGGTACTGCATAATATCTAACTACATAAATCGGGGTATAATTTTATAATAAAACATTTACTTAACCCCCAAGAAAAGCATTGTTTTATTGGCGCATATTATATCATATTTTCCATTTATTTCCAATAATAACTAACAATTAATACCTTATTCACATTTTTCAACCATAAAAAAAATTGTAAATTTCAAAAGTATCACAATTTTTTTAATAATATTATTAACTACTAGTACTTATTATTTTAATTCTTACAAATTACCAAAATACCACCTAACTGCAATAAATACTACTATTGGTATAAAACAAATAAAAACAACTGCAAATATTAACTTATAAATATTTTTCATCCTTATATTTGCAATATATTCATCTTTATTCATTTTACATTGTTTTTTTATTCTATTAATTTTTTTCTTTATCAAAATAACATATATATGATTACTAATTATTACCCAAAAAGATTTATTTAGTAAAAAATAAAACAAAATAAGAAGAGGTGCAAAAGTAAACGGTCCAACATTAGTTAAATTATAAAAAATGTTATATAAAATAAAGTAACTAATAATATTAAGAACTTCTAAAATCAAACCTAAAAAGAAATAATTTCTATAACTAAAATATAGAGGTCCCAACAAAAAAACAATCAACTTATTATCATTTTTAACAATCAAAACATACTCATCACCAAGTGCTTTTTCAATATCAGAAATTTTAGAATCAATATCTTTAATATAATTGCCATTCAACATATAACCACAAAACATACAAAAGTTTTTAGTCATCTTCTTACCACAATTTGGGCATTCCATATTATCACCTTTAATATAATAGTTTTTTATAGATTCAATAATTATAAAGACTTATTTGTTAAATTCTTTTTATTTAATTTTTCTATTTTTCCATTATCTACTTTATAAACCACATCACATAATTCATCGACATCTGCTTTTATATGGGTTGCTATCAATATTATTTTTCCTTTTTTCTTTTCTTTTAATAGAATCTTTCTAATATTTTTTGAACTGCCATCATCTAGACCATTAAAAGGCTCATCAAATATCATTATTTTAGGATCTTCCATCAATACTTGTGCTATACCCAATTTTTGTTTCATACCAAGAGAATATTTATGATATATCTTATCAGCTGCATCCTTTAATCCAACAGCATCTAAAACTTTATCTATCTCATAATCACCTATTTTATTTTGGATAGAAGCCAAAAGTTTTAAATTATCTCTTCCAGATAAATCTGGAAGAAATGTTGGCTTTTCTATCAATGCCCTTGTACTTGGAGGAAACTCTTGATTTTTAATAATATTTTTATCATCAAATAAAATTTCTCCACTTGTGGGTTCATAAAAAGCACATATCATTTTCAATAATACTGTTTTTCCTGAGCCGTTTGTACCTATGAAACCATATATTTTCCCATCTTCAAAACTCAAATTAACATTATTTAAAACATTTATATCCTTAAAATTTTTAGACACATTTTTTATTTCTATTTTCATTATATTCCTCCCACACTTTGAATAATATTGCTCTTATTTATTTTGTAAATAAACATTGAAAACAAAAACAATATTACATTAACTATTATTAGAATTATTTGATATTTATTGTACCACATAATGTTCTTTGGAATAACTAACATTATCAAAACTATAAGTAGTATTATCAAATACTTTGTTTTTACCATAGACTTTATATTCATACATATCAAAGTTGTTATTTGTTGTAATGTTATAGTAAATAACAAATCTGATAAAAACACTACAATAATTTGTTTTAATAATAAACAATTTTTTCTAGCAATTAACAGAATTACTAGTATTAATAGGTATTGAATAAATTTTAATAAAGCTGTAACAATAAAAGAAAGCAATTCTTTACTTAGATACCACCTTATAGTTGTTATACGCAGAAATATATTATCCAGTCCATTTTGCAAGTCTTTAATATATAAACATATAGCCAAATACAACTGAATAACTATATTGAAAGTAAACATTACAACGTTAATTATATTCAAATTTTTCTCTTGAATATTTAAGCCTAGGGTCATTTTCAATAGTTCAAGACCATTATTACTTATATTAAGATTCACTATAATAAGAACGAGAACAGGAACAATAAACAATAACATGACTTCTTTATATCTTTTTCTAAATAAGTACTCAAAATCATTTAAAAAAGCATAATTATTAAATTTATTATATTTAATACTAATATTTTTATATAATAAATATGTTATTACTTCTAAGATAAATATAAATAAAACAGAATAATTAATTTCCAAAGAAAAGCTTCCATACCTAATACTTTCAAAATACTTCCAAGGAAGAAGTGAAAAACTATTAACAATAGTTAAACTTGTCTCTGGAACAATCCAAAAAAATGCAATGAATATTATATCCATAATAATGGTTAACTTTTCCCCAAGTTTAACATAGCTAATTGTGCTTATCATACTAATTAAAGTAGCAATTATCATGTACCTAATTAAATAAAATACTGTATATATTATATTATTAACATAACCATTGTAATCAGCAGAAAAAAGATATTGATATTCTACAAGATTTAAAAAAGCAAAATATGATAAAATAATGGTACCAATTACGATAAAATTAGCACGAACAACTAATTTTATTAATTCTTTTAAATACATTCTTTTACTATTTAATCTAATAATATAAAAATAATACTTATTAAATATTGAACAGACATAAATAGTGTTAATAAACAAAATTAAAAAAAATAAAGCATTAAAAGTCGAAAATTGAAATGTAACTAATACTGCATTAAAATAATTTTTTATTCCTGCACTCAATACAAAACTACCATATAAGCTTATCATTATTGAGAAAACAATAATTACTTTAAACTTACTAGTTCTTGTAATAAAATTTAATATTTCTGTTGTACTATTTACTCTTTTTTCTGCTTTAATCATTTTCTTTTTCATTTGCTAATATCATCCCTTCTTTTTTTCTGTAAAATATAAATAATATTAAATAAGATAAAATAACTAATAATAGCGAGATAATAATAACAAAAACAAAATTAGTGTTACCATCAAAAGAAAAATATCCCAATAAATTAAAATATTTCATCCAAGTATGATATCCAAATATTTTATTAATAATTAAAGCATATATAACAACGTAGAAAATTATATCTATAACAAAAAATGTAATATATCCTAGAAAAATTGAGATTAATTTATTTTTATTTTTCTTACAAAAAAGCAACCCCAAATTTCCATAAAATATTCCCATTAAATATTGTACTATACATAATATCAAACCATATAAAATAAAATTATGATACTTCCAAGAATCATATACAGCAATTTTTGTTACTTCAGGATCAACTTTGAAATTAAATTTTGTAATCACACCAGAAATCAAAACTATCAAAATTAATAAACATGGAAATAACAGAGCAGGTTTTAAGCTAGATTTAAAAATTTTCTTGATATAATCTTTATATTTCATTCGTGTTAAATAATATCTAAACATACCACTATTTATTTCATCATGAACTCTGCTAAGCGTAATAATTATAATAAATAATGGTGCTAACAATTGCATATATAGAAAAGCATGATTTTGTACTATTTCACATGATAATGTAATTACATCTAATTTGCTGAATTTTTCTTTTGGATCTTCCATTTGCTTTAATATTTTGCAACTTTCTTTCTTTTTATCTTGCTTACACTGTTTTTCATATTCATAATACTTAGGAGCATATCCATAGTAATCATTAAAATATTGATAGAAAGAAATGCCCACTATAAAAACAGAAACAAAAACAACTATAATACTTAAACTATTTTGAAATATATATTTTTTTAATTTTTTCATAGTTAGCCTCCAAATATTAAAAATAAAATATGTTTTTATTATTTAAAAACTATTGTTGCTTACTTGAACTATAGTAATTTTTATGAATTATATATATAATAAAACCAAAATAATATTTTGATTTTAAGCTAATTAACTTAACTTATAATATTAACATTTCTCAAATTTTAATAAAATGTCTTTTAACATAATTAATGTTTGTTGAAATTAATTATCTATCTTCTAATAATATGTAAGGTAAGATTGATTAAAACAAAATTTAAAACCTTCTTTTTATTATTTTAATTTAGATTCCAAGCACCATTAAAGTTACCTGTAGTTACAAATGAGTTTTTAGCTTTTAAGTTTAATCTAAATGTTCCTGGGCTTGCAAGAACACCATCACTACTAGTTATAGTAACATTAGAACCTTTAGGTAAATTGTACCAGTTACCATAAGATCCATAATTTATACTATAAACTCTAGTTTGTATAGCCATTTCATTTCCGCTCAAATTATCCTTACAACCAGTTTTAACTGCTGATTGTACTCCGAAATTATCTTTATTATGGTTTCCTGTTGTTACAGTATGAGACAGATTAGGAATTGTTAAATTTACTATTGCAACAGAACCTGCAGAAACACCACTTGCTGCTAGAACTGTTGTTATAGCCAACAATAAAGCCATATATTTTATATACTTCATATAAATCCACTCTCCTTTACTTTATAAACTCAATCTTACCTTACATTTGAATTATACCATTTATTTCCAAATTTTCTACAATTTTTTTAATATTATTAATATATTAACTTAATTAAATTTCAAAAATAGAATAAATAACTATATTACATCTATTTCATTTCATATATAACAAATTTGGTAAATATCTTAAAATTTATCTATTAGCATATAAATATTACCATTCCTTAATTATATAGTTAATAGCAATGACTACTTGAATATAATCATACTTTTTCACAAAAAAACAACGATTATTCGTTGTATAACTATTTTATGTCAGCCTCAAACAATTTTCCAGGATCTATTTCCAATGCAACGGAAATATCATAAATAGTTTGCACAGAAAACGTATTAGCTACCTTATCAGACTCTATCTGTCTTATATAATCATGAGTTAAGTCTGTCTTTTCAGCTAACTGAGCTTGTGTCATATTTTTCATTATTCTATACTTTTTGATATTTTTTCTGATAACATTATAAATATTGACTTTATCCACAAAGAATCACCAAAAATATTATCTCATTTAAAAAATAATAAATATGTGAGTTTATAACTCACACAAAAATATAAAATATGATATAATAAAAAAGAATCTATTTTTCACGGTTCACTAAAAGTAAGGCGGGATCAACATTTAGACCTTTTGCAACTTTTTCAATTGTATCTATTGTTACCTTTCTATTCGTTCTTTCTATATCACCGATATAGTTGGTACTCAAATCTGATAATTCGGCTAATTTTTCTTGTGAGAGTTTTAACTGTTTACGATAAAATTTTACGTTATTTCTAAATATCAGCCTTAATTCCATTTCAATCATACCTCCATTTTATATTATGGTATGATTTTTTACAAAGTATAACAACCAACAACTTTGTTGGTTAATATGAGGTGATTCATACATGAATAATAAAAAAAAATCTTCTACAATCACTCAAAGAGCAATTGTAGAAAATATAAATAAAATCATTAAAGTAAATAAAATATATAAATGTAAAGGTTATAAAATGTTTCTAAATGATAATAGCATTGAAATAATATATAACAATAGTACATATACAGTAACCGCAACGCAAATTAATAATGATTTATATTGGCATCTCGAACCATATAATAATTCATATTTTGAAACAAAAATTGATAATAATATAAATTCATTTGATATGGTTATTGCAGCTATACATGATAATGAAACAATACATAAATAGGAAAAGGAAAATTATAATGAAAAGAAAAAACAATTATAACAATGAATTAATTATTCCAATGAAAGAAGCAAAGATTCCATATAGTAAACTTAAAGGTCATAAAATAATAAAATTTATAATAATAACGACAGACAATGAATTATTAACCGACTGTATTAAGATTATAACGGAATTCCAACAACAACATAAGAATTTAAAAATAACTGTATTTATATCAAGTAGTTACGAAAAATTACATAAAATGAGCAAAGGTAAACTATAAAATTACTTTAAATAGGTGATTTTTAATTTGCCCTAAAGTAATTAAATTTAGATATTTTATTCAATTCGTAAGCATTAAATAAATCAGTTTGATTTGATCCAGGATCAATCATGATTATATTACCATTATTAATATTAGATACAGCAACCCAGTGTTGATTTCCTTCAGTAGCACCCTTAACTTCCACAGTTAGGTAATAACCTGATTCAAAATATTTTTTCATAGTTTCTATCTTTTCTTGTTTGGTTTTATCTTTTAAATTAATTTTATTAACAAATCTAAAGTTTGGAATCACTTTATTTATAGCACCATACTGTAAATTACCATTACCATCAAATCCACCATTATTATTAAGTGCCTCTACAAAAGTTCCTGGATTAAATGGTTTCACATTTCCTGTATCGATGCCTGATTTTTCTATCAGTATTGCTACTGATGTAACTAAGCACCCAATATCAGCTATTGTACTATTTGTATTGCCAATTTTAACATTAGCCCATTTAGGATCTCTTTGTTTCCAATTAACATCTCCAGAATTATTTCTCAAAATAATGCCACTCCATAAACTTGAATATTCAGCTTTAGATAATTCATTATATTGTTGTAATTGAAGTTGGTTAAAATTATATTTCATTTTCATTTGATCTGCCGTTTTAGAATTAATATTTATATGCAATACCCTCTTTTTTACCTCTTTTGGAACTTCTAAAGCATTTGTACCTTGTTCTATAATATTTTCTTCTCTTACATCAAATGTTATTTCATTCATATCCCAAAAAATGTTTTTCAACAATTGTTTTTTTTGTGGATTAATTGTAATTACTTCCTGTTCATTTTTTCCATTTGATACTTTAATTGCATATATAATCAAAACATCTTTCCATTCTGATTGTTTTCCATCAAGAATATAATCATCATGTGGATTTGTATCTTTAATATATTGTAATTTACTCGTAAGTTCTAAATCACATTCAGCAACAACATCTTTAACAGAAATAGAATTACTACTAATTTTTTCACCTGACAAGAATATTCCAAAAACAGAACTACACAATACTCCGACTAAACATATAACAACAATAACAACAATAGCAAGCCAGCCTCCTGCAACTATTGCTGATATTAATGCTTTAGTACCTTCTATGATACCTTTTACTGTATTTATTGTTCCTTTAATAATTATCTTAGTAGTTTTAATTGTTGTTTTTAATGTTTTTTGTGCTGTTTTAATCATATTCTGTGATGTTTTTGCAATGTTTTTACTAGTCTTAGCGGTATTTTTTACTATTTCTCCTTTTTGTTTTATGTTCTTACCTTTTCTTTTTCCCTTCACTTTTGATAGTCTTTTTCTATTGACAGTCTTTATAACCTTGTTTTTCTGATTCTTTAATACCTGTCTAGAATGATCTATCACTTTATTACTTACATATTCAGATGACTTTGAAATTCTATTACTAGCATACTCATTTTCACTTTGTTCTTTATTTTCTAATGAACTATATTTATTTTTTATATTGACAAGTGATTCCTTCGTTTTTTCAGAAACAATTATCGTCTTATCTAACACCTTAATTTTTTTCTTATTAAATCCATCACGTGTCTTAATATCAGGCATAAGTCTATTCCTTGATATCTGTTGGTTTAGTAGTCATTAATTTATACAATTTTGTATTTTTAGGAAACTCATTGATAAATGGAACTAATGAACTACCATATCGTATAAGACCGCAACCAGCATCAGAATTTGTAATATATGATAACTGTTCATCGGATATATTAAGTAATTCTGCTAATCTCTTTCTATCTTGTGCTGCTTGATTTAACATAAGAATAAATTCACTATTAGATAACATCGTACTTCCTGCAACAGAAGAAAGTAAATATTCAACATTTTGTGTAATGGCTGTTGGATAACCATTCCTTTTTCTAAATCTCTTAAATGCACTATCAAAAAAAGCACATGAATATTCATTTTCAAATAATACATGTGCCTCATCTATAAATATGTGTGTTCTTTTTCCTTTTTTATGATTTTCTGTAACACGGTTAAGCATTGCATCAGTTATAATTAATAGTCCCATCGTCTTAAGCTGCCTTCCTAATTTATAAATATCAAAAGATACTATCCTATTATTAATATCTACATTTGTTTCATGTGCAAATATATTTAAAGATCCACTTGTAAATAATTCCAAGGACAAAGCTAAACTTTTTGCCTCTGGTTCTGATTGTTCTTCTAACTTTTCTCTCAATTTAGAAAGTGTTGGAATATTATTTTTATCTTTTTCATAATCAAGATATACCATAGTAGTACATCTATCAATAATAGATTTTTCTTTTGGACCTAATCCCTTATTATCTAATTGTTCAAATAACGAAAGAATAAATTCTGATTTATCAACTATTGGATTACCACCATCACTATAACCTTCAGTCATATCCATAGCATTAATATAATCATTACTACTAGCCGAAATATGAATTACCTCACCACCCAATGCCTCAATCAAAGCTGTATTTTCATTTTCTGGATCACAAATAATGATATCATCATCTGTTGCTAAGGCAAGAAACGTAATTAATTCTTTTGCACTAAATGATTTTCCAGATCCAGGTATACCTAAAATAAATGACGACTGATTTAATAGATTTTCCTTATTAACCATTATTAAGTTGTGACTAATTGCATTTTCTCCATAATAAATGCCTCCTTTATCCATAATTTCTTGCACCCTGAACGGATTTAATACCGCAAGACTTTCTGTTGTTAAAGTTCTAAATGCTTTAATATTGCAAACACCAATTGGTAAAACTGTATTAAGACCATCCATTTGTTGATAATTAAGTGTTGCTACCTGACAAAGATGTTTTCTAGCAATCGATAAAATTGTTTCTGTATCATTTTCTAACTGTTCCTTTGTATCTGCTGTAATAACTAATGTTAAAACTGCAAACATCATACGTTGATCTCTTGTTGTTAAATCTTCAAGAAATTCCTTACTTTCTTTTCTTTGTTGCTCTAAATCAAAAGGTATAACTGCGCTAAAATTATTATTTGCATTTTGACGTCGTTGCCAATTTGTAATGTTAGTTTCAACACCCAAAAGCCTATTTTCTACTTCTTTAACTGCTTCATCAGTTTGCACTGGTATAATATCAATTGAAAGCATATTGTTTTGATTAATATCAGTAAATTCAGCAATCATACTATCTTTTATATAACTAGCATAATTTTTCAAAAATAAAACTCGTCCAAATCTATTTCCCATGGTAAAGTGATCTTTTTTGAAACTGAGACTATCTGGGCAAATCAAATCTTTAAAACTATGACCTTTTTTTATTAAATCATCTAAATCTAAATTATAGTTTTCCTCTTCACCAACTCGATAAAAATCATGTATAATTCTCAATTTTTCATAAGAATCAAGAACTATACATTTAGATCCGAGTTTTGATAAATGTGATACAATCTCTGACTGCATCCTTCTAAAATATGTTCTTGCTTCATCATAACTTGACTTAAAAGTTGAAATGGTTATATATATTTCTCTCAACATATTATTTGTAGCACTAGCTTTAGATAGTAACATATCATTATACTCTTGCCTATAAACATCTAAATCATCATCTTTTAATGGTAATAATATTTCACTTTCAAATTTTTTTCTGTTCATTTTCCTCAATGCTATTGTTATTTTTGTTATTGCTTCTACATCAAATGAATTTAGTAAATCAGAATATTTTAAAAACATAGATTCTTTATCTTCTCGTGAAGCAACAGCATAATTAATGTCAGTAAATTTTAATGTCATAGAATATTTATTCTTTCCTACTTTAAAAATCCCGTCCTTCCAAATCGTATCAATAGGTATAGCTTCCTGAACATTATGTGGAACTTTGAATCCATCATTATCTTGTTTAAAAATATTTTTAATTGTCTTTATCATTTAAATCCTCCTTTTTTATTTGTAGATCTTAAAATATCATAGTAAAGATTACTGCTTTCATACTTTAATTTCCTAGGTGTTAATATTTCTGATTTAACCCAAGTAATGAATAATTTTTCTGCTGTCATTCCGTTGTAATTTACAAAACCAAGTGCAGCAAAGGGACTAGCCCCTATAATACAAATCCATGATAAAATCTCTGTATTTAACTTATCTCTAAATTGGAAAAACAAAAATACTGCCATTAAGCAAGATAATACTGAAAAAATAAACTGTCTTAATGTCAATCCAAAATAAATTGTTTCTGAATAATTTCTAATTTCTCTATTTACTTTAACCTCCAAACTCACATGCTCCTTTCATTTCTACTTTTTTCTATTTTTTCATACTTTTTTTCCGATTCTTTCTTATTTCTAATAATTTTCAATTGTTCCTTAAGTGAAACCTTGCCATGAGGTTTATATCCTTCTTCTAAAAGGCAAGTATCAATGTATTTTTGATATTCATTTGGGTAATTTAATAAATCATTATATCTACCATCTTTATCAATGAAATACACAATGTTTTTTAACGTTGCATCCTCTTTAAATCTATCCCTACTAATAGAAAAGAACTTATGATTTTCAGTTGCTGTCCAATTATAACCAACACCTGAAGTAGAAAATAAACACAAGGATGGATTAGAACTAATTTCCCCCCTTATTGCCAAATAAACAGCCTTATAATCACCATGTGGATAGTTCCAATCAAGTCGATAATATTTAGTATCTTTTGTTTCGATAATTGATATATCATCTATTGTGCTACTTTCATTTCCTTTAAATTTGGAATATTCAGCTTTAATAAAGTCAATATTTTCATTTACCCATTTTTCTAACAATTCATAAGAAGAGTTCTTTTCATTTATATACTCCTTACTATTTAAAAATTCTTTTGCAATCATCCTGCAAAAATCATAACTAATATCATTTTCTGGTGCAGACGATTTTATAAGTATATCATTTAATAAATCATATCCTAATACAAATGTGAAATATGATCTTTCCTCATCTGTAACAGATTTATCAACATAGAATTCATCAATATAATTTCTAATATTTTGTCTTAACCCAATAGTACCTAATGAAATTTTACTCATTTCATTACCATTGCTAAAATCTTGCTCTCTTCCATATATATGAACAAAATTTTCTTCTGAATTATCAGGATTTAATTCACCAGCCTTAATGATATATCCTTTATATTTCATAGTGTTATTTATTGCTAGTCCTTCAAAATGGTGCATAATATCAGGTGTATTAAAACCTATTTTATTATCTAAATATTCCTTTGTAATTCCATTATCTGCACAATATTGCAAATATTCTTGTACTCCATCTTTGTAATCAATATCTTTCGGATATAAGTCGTTAATAGAATTCCAAATAGAATAATGAACCTCATCAGTCATATAGCCTATTTTTTTACCCTCTTCTAAATAATTGTAGATATAATAATCAAAGTTATAATCCCAACCTGGGACATTTATATAACCTTCCTCATATTCTTTAGTAAAAGGTGTAAACTCTATTGCTTCATCATAACCATCACTTGCCAATGCATAAGTATTATCATTATTGGGATCATACAAAACATAATCAATGTGCTTATTTTGATGTTCTATTGAATCTTTTAAAAATTTTTCTATATCATTTTTTACTTTTTCTATTTTATCCACTATTTTCTTATCCTTTCTTTTTTATGAAATTTTAAACATCTCAATTATCTTGTATCTCTTTCATATTTAAATGAAGTGTAACTATTAAACTCTAATTTATTTGATTCACGTACCGCATGAGTTTGAAGTGTTGGATTATCTCGAGTATTAATAAAGGTATCTATTATATCTTGATTCAAAAAATGGAAATTCTTTTTTTCTTCGCTTTTTTTACCATCCATAAAATCCATAGTATAGTTAATTGCAATTTGTTCATTAAGCCTTAAGTCTTTAGGATTAATTCCTAAATCCAAGCACAATAAAGCCTGATTAAAATAATTTTCATCTTCCTTCTTAAGATTATTTAATTGGGTATACATAATATTTAAAAATTGTCTACTTGTAACATCTGCCATATATTTTTCTGTAACTTGATTTAATATTTTTTCATAATGTGTAGACGGAACTTTTGTAGGTGTCTGTGTTTCTGGATTAATATATTTATAGGTCATGTCACTTATACTTTTACTCATATCTTTTAATTTCAACTGTGTAAAATCGTCATATTGTTTTCTCATTTTTATCACTCTCCTTTTTACAAATAAAAAAATTAGTTATATTTCAAACTAATTAACTATTAAATATTTATTGAAAAACAATTTTATCACTTTCATTAGATTGTAATATTTTAGATAAAACCCATTTATCACCTTTCCTTGTAAACTGCCAAAATTCAACAAAAGGTTTTGAAAAGAAACTATTTCCATCTATATTTTCATTCGTTTTTGTATCTATCATATAATCAATCATAGAACCATTTATATAAAACCAGACTAGATCTTTATCATCATTTTCATCGTCATGTATTGATATAGGTTTCAAATTTATCAATCTAATTTTTTTTAATACATTTCTTTTATTTCCAATTTCCATCCATTCTAATTTTCCCTTGTATGATTCATATAAGTCTTTAGACATATATTTCTTAGCTGGCTTCATATCCATATTAGACCAAGATTCCTGTACAACATAAAATGTTTGAATTACTTGTCTCTCGATATCTTTATACTTCCAAGCAATATCTTTTTTACTTAACATCCTCATATACCTTTTACTGTTAAAAGAGGATCTGAGAACCTTAAAATATAGAACTATGATGCCAAAAAATGATATACAAATAAAAATTATCCAACTAAAAATATCATGAATTGCACAAAGAAATTGATTATTATAGTTACAATAATATCTACCACTACCATGCCCATGAGTTCCCGATGAACCGGTTCCACCTGAACCTCCACTTGATCCTCCGCCACCACCTCCAGCACGAAGTTGTACTATATTATTTCCATCATTAAAACTAGATGCATAAACATCAATAGTATTTATACAAAAAACTGAAAGAATCAATAAAACAAATAATGTAGTAATTTTTCTCATATTTTCACCAACTTTTCTTTAATGCAATTCATATATTAATAAATATTTGCTCTATATTATTATACAATAGTATTTATCAAATTAAAATTATAATCCCATCATTTCCCTAACTACTCTATCTGACATTTTTACTGTACCTACTAAAACTAACATATTAAATATTAATTCTCCTATATATTTCCAAACTTGTGTAACAGCCGAAACTTTCGTATCTACAACAGGTGGTGAAGAAGCAAACAACGAAAATATAACACAAGATAAAACTATTATAGTTCCTTCTAAACAAACCGCTGAGTATGATTTCAAAAAACTTTTACCAACAGATTGAGTTGGTTCTCCTGCAAATGTTGAAAGTGGTATAGGAGCAAGTGCTGTATATAAATATAACTTAAAAAATCTACCATATACTGTCATAATCATAATAAAAGATAAAACAGTTATTATTAAACCTCCTATCAAAGTAACAGCCCATAAAGGAATGGATTCAAAAAATCCACATTTTTCAACAGAGGTAATAATACTTTTTGGAAGTGTAGTTTTTGTTATAGAACCCAATCCTGATGTAGTCATTATTTTAGTAATTGTTCCTTGTACTATATCAAAAATAGCAAGCATTAATTGTAAACCATAAGTTACTACTCCTTTAGCTAAAGCAAATCTTATAAATAATTTTAATGCGTGTTCTGGTTTTTTTACTTCTGTTAATGAACTACAAGTTTTCATTACTCCAACAACAAAAAATAAGACTAATAATGCTAATCCTATTGCAAGCATTGCCCCATGAATATTTTGAATTACTTTCCAAATCGAGCCTCCTTTAAATTGTTGGGGTGTTTGTGTAACTAATTTCCATATTTCAGTTAATTTACTATTCCATGTATCGAGTGCATTTTCCAAATTCTGTACTACCCAATTGTCTGACATAGTATCACCTCCTCACTTATCCAGCTATTCTATTTAGAATTTCTTTTGAAAATGTTATTATTAAACCTCCTCCAAACGACATGATACCGTTAGCTCTTTGGCTAGGATCATGAGATTTAAATGACATTCCTATTTGTATTACACTGAATGTTAATATTATTGATCCAATACCACGAGTTAATGTAAAAATAAAATCAGATAAATTGTTAACTACTGAAATTGGATCACTTGCTGCATAAACCTGATTAGTACACACTGATAACACTATTGCTAACAATAACAAACATCTTTTCATCTTGATTAATTTTTTATTTATTCTATTTATTTTATTCATTTACTTCTCTCCTTTCATCTTTTAAATAATCATCAATATCATCAGAAAATATAATTTCATAATCATCAATATCTTCATCAAAACTAGAATAATTGCAAATTTCATTATAATTATCATCTATTATTAAAGAAGCAACTTCGTTATTCGTATTACCATGAAAATATGGTTTAGTCCTACCATCAGTCGTTAAATTAACATTTGGATGTTTTAAAATGTTGTACTTAAAATCTTTAACAGGTCTTTCACCACGTATAAACAAAATTGCATATTTATTATCTAACATTCTCACTTCATCCGCTGTCATTAACTCTCTACCACCTAATTGATAATTTGTAGAATAAGACTTACTATTACCATAACTTTTTCCATAGGTATCTATATTTATTGAAGCACGTCCCATGAGTTCACTAACAAATTTATGAGTTGATTGCTCATTTCCACCCAAATATAAAAATTCATCACAATTACCAACAATCGATTCCCATTGTTTCTCGAAAAGTGCCTTAAGTTGAGATAGGTTCTGCAATATAATCGAAACAGATACTTCTCTCGATCTCATTACGGATAATATATTGGCAAAATCATCTGGTAACGAAACGTTTGCAAATTCGTCCATTAATAAATGGACGTGTACTGGTAATCTTCCATTATATTTTTTATCTGCTAAAAAAAACAATTGTTGAAACAATTGCATATATAGAATACTTATTAAAAAATTAAATGATGTATCATTATCTGGAATGATTGCAAATAAAGCTACTTTCTTTTCTCCCAATGATGGTAAATTCAAATCATCAGTAATTGTAAGTGAAGATACACTACTAAGATTAAATTTTTCTAATCTTGAGGCAAGTGTTATTTGAATAGACTTTAGAGTTTTTGCAGAACCAGAACGATAACTTTTATAATATTTAAGTGCAATATGACTTGGAGTAACCAATTCTAATCTAGAAAACAATATATCAAGAGGACTCAGATAAGATTCATCATCTTCCTTTACATCTCCAGCACGTAACATTTCCATAACCATACTAAAGTTCTGTTCCTCTTCAGGAGCTTCATACTTTAAATAAAATATAAGTGCTAATAGCAACATACTTGCAGCAGTGTCCCAGAATGGATCACTAGTGGTTGAACCTTTTGGTGTTGTTGCTTTAAACAAATTAGTAACAAGCCTTTGAACATCATTATCGTTTTTTAGATATACAAAAGGATTATAGCAATGACTTTTTTCCATATCTATCAAGTCCAGTATTTTTATTTCATAACCCTTATTTTCTAACAAGTGACCTGTATCTCTTATTATTTCACCTTTAGGATCTAAAATAAAATATGAACAATTTGCTTGCATGATATTTGGTTTACAATAAAATCTAGTTTTACCTGCACCACTACCGCCACAAACTAGCACATTTAAGTTTCTTCTATGTTTTCTACCATTCAATCCTATGCTAACATTTTTAGTTAATATTTTGTTCATCTCCATTGGTTCTTGATAATATTTTTTATTTACTTCCTTAGCATTGCCAAACTTTGCTGATCCATGTTCTTCACCCCTTCTATAATTTTTTTTATTAGAAAGTAAAAACATTAAAACTAGAAAATAAATAAATAAAAAAAGCAAAATAACTTTAATACTATTTTTACAAAATTCAATATGAAATGGATTATTAAGTACATTACTTAATTCACTTATAATATCTATCAAACTTTTATCTGATATCGGAGCAATTAGGAGGGCAATCCAAATAACAAGAACTAACCCAATAATTATAAAAATCTTATTATATTTATCCATTTTTTTTACCTTTTATCTTGTTTTTGTTTTCCCAAATTTATCTTTTCTAACCTTTAATTTTCCGTTCTTATTCATAGAATAATTATTTACAGTTTTCTTTTCTGCATTAATAACTGTAACGTCTTTTCCACTTCTAATAGATTCCTTTGTTTCTTCACGTTCTCCTAACATTTTTAACTCATTCTTAATGTCATTCAAAGCCTTTCGAACTGAATACTTCTTTTTTTTGTTAGAAGTCACCCTTGAATCTGATTTGCTCTCGTAAGAAGGCTCTGACAGAGGGTCTTTTTCTGTCATAGCCTTTTGGGGGTTTGATAATGTTTCATTTTTTTGTTCTCCACTATTTTCTATGACCTTATTTGGTTCACGATCACTTTGAACCGTAGCCTTATCATAAGTAGATAATTTAAACTTATTGACAATTCTGTTAATTCTAGCTGCATCTTCCTCTCTTACCATGATATCAATCATTCTGTTAGGATCCTTTTTTGAAAATTTATCTTTCAGTAAACAATACAATACACCATATCGTTTTGCCTCCTTTGTAAATTTTTTTAAATCTTTCTCTCTAATAGAAAATACTTTCAATTTACTATCTGATTTAAGCATATTCTTTAATTTTGTTTTACCCTGTGTTTGTTTCTTATCCTTCATAACAGCATAAAGAAAAGCCGCTATATGCTTAGCAGCTGTTCCTGATATTCTTGCTGTCACTTCAACACCTTGTAAATACATTTTTACTACCTCATCTGCTGCATCCGCTGAATTATTCATTTACTTCTCTCCTTTCCTCTTTCAAATTCTTTAATGTTATTTTCAATTTTATTCACTCTATTTTCTATATCAAAACATAACCGTTCCTCTTTAGTTAACAAAATAATATCTTTAGCTATTTCATCAATCTCACTTTTCATTTTTGATTTTTGAGAACGATTATTTGTTGATCTAATTTTATTCCACAATCTACTTCTTATTTCTTTCTTTTTTTCTAATTCATTTGTAATATTCGTTTTATATTTTAAAAACTCCTCATAAGTGTTTATATTATTTTCAGATAAGAGTTCTGATTCTCTAGAAATTTCATCCAATTTATATACATCTGCTCTAATACTTGCTGGTATCTTTTTTGCTATCTTTTTATTAGGAAAAATCTTAAGCAAATAACAATAATATAAATATAATGCTTTCATTCCTTTTACTTTTCTATGTGGTTTATTACTTTTTTTATATTGAAGATTATCTATCAAAACTGTTTCTTTAATACGTTTTTCTATTTTCTCTCTAATATAATCATTTCCAAACACACGTGATATCCTTATATTTCTTTTGTATGGCTTCTTACAAACACTTAAATTACCTGCCCTATAAGTTAATTTATAATCCATTGCTTTCAATAAATTTTCAAAATCATTATATGAATAAGCTTGCTCTATTGCCCTATCTACATCCTGCTTTACCTTATTACAATATGTAGATCTTTTTTCTGAACTTTTACAATAATTACCATAGTTAATTTTAGATCTTGTACAAGCCTTTTCCTCTAAAACACTAATTCCATATTCTCTACACAAGTTATCAGATGTACTTCTAAGTTCAGCATAAGTATATCTATTATCATAATATTTTTTACCATCAACAAAGGAAACAGAATTTATTACAAAATGATTATGTATATTATTACTATTTAGATGTGTAGTTACAACCACCTCAAACCTATCTCCCCACATCTCCTCTGCTAACTTTAAACCAATTTCATGAGCTATTTCTGGACTAACTTCCTGTCCTTTAAAAGACTGATATGCATGAAAACCAAGAATACCATTAGTTTTATTAAATTGTTTCTTAGTAATCATCATTTCTTCATATGCCGATTCAGTAGAACAATTAATTCCTGTTGTGTAGTATTGTTTTTCAGTTTTATACTCATTCATTGCATAATCTATTACTTGTTGAAGTTGATTACCTTTCATATCTTTATAATCAGTATTTTCTGTTTTTTTCTTATCTTCAGCATAATCAATTGTTCTATCTAATCTTGTTTCTATCTTCCAGATTTTAACTACTGCCATACTATTTATGTGGTAAAAGAAATTTCTTCTTTATATCTATAATAAAGGCATTCCATTTTTCAGCTTCCGCTTGATAATATTTTGATTCAACGTACCCCAAAGTATTAGTCCGATGTGCTATTTGATTTAAGTTAATTCCTATTCCACGCAATTGTTTCATTACTTCATAAAACTCTTTATCAGGTTTTTCTTTAGGAACACATCCTCGAATTAATGATCTAATATAAGGTGCTTCTTTCATTCCAGCTTTTTTACTATTTTCTTGTAAAATTCGGCATTCATCTTCATCTAACCAAATTTGCTTTTTTATATTTCTACTTCTCACGTAATCTTACCTTTTCAGCACTAGATTCTATTTTACTAAATCGATTTATCTGTAAAAAGCACATAATAGTTATTCCAGATAAACCACCTACTAATAGTCCTAAAACAAAAAATAATAATTCTTTCATTTTTATACCTCCTTTTTTATTTTTTTAATTTCAGGGGATTGGGGATTTCCCCATATAGAATTTTTGGGGAGTAAAAATTCAGTGCTTGCTAATACTAAAAACATAATTAATACACCCTTATTCTAAATCGAAAATATCTTCTATATTTAATCTAATCAGATTATTTTCTAATGATTTTTTAAAGTATTCAAACTTATTTTCAATTTCATTACCATTTTCATCAACTCCACAATTTTGAAACCATTTCTTAATTATATAGTTAGTAGCAATAACTACTTGAATATAATCATACCTTTTCAATAAACTGATAAATAATTCATTATATTTATATAATTCAAGATCTGTTTCATCAATAAAATTTTTTTTAATAAGTTCGATAACAATTTGATTAATTGTTTTATCCATTTTATCTTTTTCTTTAGTTTTTATTATATTAGTATTTATTTGGTGTTCCTTTTCGGTGTGCACTTCTTCCGTGCACCCTTTTTGGTTATATGGTATTTCATAAATAAAATATTTATAACAAAACCTTCCTTGAATATCATTAATTTTTTTTCTAACTAAATATCCATGTTCCTCTAACTCTTTTAAAGCAGATTGAATTGCCTTAAGATTCTCTTTACTAACAGACACCAATCCTTTTACCGAGTAATTCCAAGACTCTGGTAAACTAAACATGAATGATAATAGACCTTTTGCTTTAAAAGATAATGTTCTATCTCGTAAATGAAAATTACTCATAGCAGTATAACCACTATTCTTTTTCACAATTATTTCATTGTTATCATTCATTTTTTCTCCTTTCATTATCAATAAAAAAAGGGAGAAAACTCTCCCTCTTACAATATTTCTAATTTTTTAAACAGAAAAATAGCTTCTTTTATTCCAAGGAAAAAAACTATTTCCATTTCATAATATTTTTGTTTTTCAATTAATTCTAATGCCTTTATTAAATATAAGACTTCTTTTTTTGATAGACTTACTTCTTGTCTTTCATCAATTACTTCACGCACATTTGAATATACTTCTAATGTATCTTCTATTTCATCAAGTAAAGCCTTGTAACTCGAATCCCTTTCTTTTAAATCAAATAAATAAGATTCTACATATTCAAGAAAATTATCTTTATTATTTTCAAAAAATGTATAAAATTCATTCATAAAAATTTCCTCCATATACATTTTATAAAAGATAGTTAGAATTTTAAAATGTGCAAATATAATTTAATTATTCCATTGTATTTTTTCCAATTTATTATAATAATTTTCTGTTACTGAAACTTTACTAGTCATAATAATTACTTCTAATATATCAGTTATCTCTTTTATATAGAATAATCCCTTAATCTCTATCTTATTTTCATTTACTTTTGATGGTGTAGAATATTTTAATAATTTATCTTTTATCATTATTGATTTATCTTTAATTATTTTATTTTCATCATTAATTCCATTAGAAATTAATTCTAAAAGAATATTAAATTCCTTTTGATCTAAACATATTTTAACTTGTGGTAAATTTTTTGTATATATCATATTATCTCTCCTCCCTATTATTACTTTCTTTATTTCTAGAAGATAAAAAAGTTACCTTCTCTGCAATTACATTCAATCTAAATTCCTTAGTTCCATCTTCCTTTTCAAAAGAATTAGTTTGAAGTCGTCCTTTTACCCCAACAATATCTCCTTTTTTACAATATTCTGAAGTATTTTCTGCAATTCCCTTAAATAACTTACAATCTATAAAGTCAGTATCATATTCTCCATTCATATTTTTAAAATTACGTGGTATTGCTAAAGTCATATTAGTATGCTTTTCTCCATTTTCTCCTTCTTTCAATTCTAAATCCTTTACAAGTCTACCAACTAGTACAATTTGATTTAACATTTTATCACTATCCTTTCATATTTTTTTACATATAATTACAATTTGTTTTGTTTTATTTTTTTCACTACATGTTATTAAAGTCAGAACTGAACTAGAATGATCTTCTAATTCAATTTTTCCTGTTTTATCTACTTCATAAATTTTTTCTACTTTATATGAATATAGACTATTATTGTAATAAATATTTACGTCATCACCTTTTTTCAACTTAACTAAGTTTTTAAAATATGCAATTTTACCACTCCCAGAGTGAGCTGCTAAAATAACATTACCATTATTTTCATCTGGAAAAGATGACTCCCTTAATATTTGTACATTTTTATCAACATTATTTAAAGTTGAACTTTTTTCATATATACCATTCCTTAAATTAATTTTTGGAATTTCAATAACTGCTATAAAATTTTCTCCTTTTTCTTTTTCTGTTTTTTTATTATTGTCATTTTCATTAATATTTTCTTGTATTTTTTTAGTAGCATCGGATTGTTCTTCAATAAAATTATTGATTTTATCTTTTACTTCTTTTTTTTCAATCTTGTTGTATAAAGAATTACAAAAAATAATAGTTAAACCAATTATAGCTAAGAAACATCCAATTATAATTTTATTATTTATCTTTATTTTTTCTTTTAATGCCATATATAACTACTCCCAAACCAATTAAAAATATTAAACCAGAAGTTATTTCAATTAAATGATAGTCATGTGTCAATGTATCTGGTACTTTTATTATTTTATGATCTTTCATATTACATTTAATAATTTTTCCACTTGTAGTTACTTCAAAATACATTTTTTCATTATTTAATTCGTATCCATTTGGAGCTTCTTTTTCTAAAATATAATATTTTCCAAAACTTATATTTTTAATACTAATACTACCATTTTCATCTGTTCTTCCACTAAATATTAATTCATCAGTATCAGCATTATAAATTTCAATCAACGTGTTTGGTAATAATTCTCCTGTTGAAAAGTCTGTTTTTGTAAATTCTAAATCAGAAGTAATTAATTCATTTTTAAATATGGCTACTTCTTTAGTTTTGGTATTATCAATAGTAAATTTATAATCTGAAATAAAGTCATATCCTTCTTTACCTTTAATTTGATGAAGTCTGTACTTTCCAAAACCAAAATCATAAGTAATAATGCCATCGTCATTTGATTTTAAAGTAGTTATTAACTTATTAGTATTATCATTATATAATTCAAACTCAGCATCTTTTTCATATTTATAAATACCATCCTTATTACTACCATAGTATTTTGTTCCAGTAAATCGTACTTTTGCAAAAATATCTAAATATACTAATCCTGCAACAGGATCTCCTGCAGAAATACAATATTGATTAGCACCTTCATAAAGTGTTGGAGGATTGGGATTTTTCTTGGTAAGCAATTTTACTTCTCCCTCGTATCCAGTTTTTGCAGTAATAATTAAATTGTTACCATCTATTTTTGCTGATATATTTGAATTTGAAATACCTTCATAATACTTTGATAATACTTGATTAGTATCTTGTAATGTAATTGTTTCTCCAGCAATCATTTCAACCTTCTTACCATAAAAACTAGGCTGCGTTGTATGATTAGCCACAAGAGAATTTAATTCACTATAATAAGCATCATAACGACTAGAAGGTGTTAATGATGCATCATTATCGGCAATAGCATAAGCATAGCCTGGATTTGTAATACTCCAAATCAAGAGTTGTGTAGCATAGTACCATTCTGCTGATGTATGATTTCCATATCCATAACCATAGTATGCTATTAATTTTATCCTTTCTATTTGCTCGGCTGACATATTTGTCATACTTAACATAGCATTGCTATCAATAACACCAGTTACACCACTACCAGAATTGAATTGAATATGTGGTTGAATACAATAAACAGGTGCATTGTCTGACTTCCTACGTATCATTGACTCCTGTGTTTTTACCATCTTAGTACCAGCTCTATTGTATATTGCAACCCAAAATTTATAATTATCATCCTGATATAATATATCTTGTATTGTTTGAGCACTTACATTTATAAGTGGAATAAAATTAACTACTGTAACAGCAATTAATAAAGTTTTGCATATTATTTTATTTAATTTTTTCATTTTTCTATCATTCCTCTCTTAAATCATTGCAAACTAAAAGCACACTATTTTGTGTGCTTACTTTTTTATTTTTAATTATATCCCATAGCTTTAACTTGACTATATTTATATTTAACGTTATTTATGTAAATATTTATTCCACAGCCAATATAGGAATATGTGTATTTTCCATTTATTGTATAACTATTTCCACCACTTAATCCTTCTCGATAATATTTATCCACTAATCTATTAATCTCAGCAGTACATAAACTCTCATTACCTTCAAATACTACTTCTTCACCAGCATTCATTGGAGTATGATAATATTCATATTGTGATATTCCAAGTTTTTCCCACTCTGTTTGAACTGGTTGTATATTTTGTGATGGAGTTGGATCAGGTTGTGGAGTTGAACTTTGTGGCACAGATGAATTAGTACCGCTACTAACAGTAGATTTATTATTAACAGTATTATTATCACTAACTGTACTTTCGTTATTTACATTAGATGAATTGGTACTCTTTGAGCTAGAATTATCTGTTTTTGATTCATCACTTATTTTTTGTTCTTCTTCATTTGAACTATCGTTTTTAGTATCAGATTTACTTTTATCAATAATTTCTGTAAAGTTACTTTTTTTTATCTTTTCTCCTTTTTCTTTTTCTGTGGAAGAAAGTTTAATTATAAATAAAGTTACTACAGTAACTAATACTATAATAGATACTATAATAATCCATTTTTTAGTTTTTAATTTCATATTAACCAGACCTCTCTTTGGTCTTAAGGTAGCAGATTTTGTTTTAATTTGCAATACTACAAATAAAATTTATTAGTATATAGGGAGGACTTTTATTTAATACTACAATATTCATCTTGCATTATCCCTACTTTTCTGCCTTCTGTTATAATCAGCTACAGCTTTAATAATATAGTTTTCTATTTCCTCACCAGTTTTCAAATTACGTGGGAGTACTTTTTGTAACTTCTCTCTAGAAATATGAATCTTTGGAACTTGATTTGATTTTTCCATTGACATAATTTTATAGATAATATTTTGATTTAATTTTCCATCCCTACTTAGTTGTTTTAATTCTATTGCTTGAGAATGAGAGGGACTAGCATCATAACAATCCATAGCATCTAGAAGTATAAACTGTTCTTCTTCTTTTAAGAAAGATAATTCAAAACCAATAGTTAAACCCATTCTAGGATCTTTTCCTAAAAAGTCATTATCTATCATATCTAAAAAATCAGGTAACAAATTTGTTAACCTGATATATCTATATACCTTTGTTCTACTATCATTGTTGTTTTCACCAATTTTTTTTATATTATCTAACCTTGTTTCATTTTGAAACAAAGTTAAATCATTTCTTTTTCCTTGGCTTCTTAAGGCATCCAATTTCATCTTATAAGCATATGCTTTTTCAGACGGTAATACTTTTTCACGTTGGATATTACTATCAACCATTAATATAGTAGCTTCTTCATCTGATAAATCTTTTACAATACATGGAATTTTATCCAACATGGCTAATTCACACGCCTTTTTTCTTCTGTGCCCAGAAATCATTTCATATCTCCCATCAACTTTTTTTCTAATTATTGCTGGAGACAATATTCCATTCTCTTTAATACTATCTGACATTTGCAATAAATCACATTCTTCACCAACATTAAAAGGATGATCCTGAAAATCATCTATCATATCTATACTAACATATTTTATATATTCTATTGAATTATCAGCATCATTATCATTTCCAAGTAAATCATCAAACATAGACTATTTTACCCTCTCCTTTCTAATATATTATTAGTAATTTCCTTATAAATAAAAGGTTTTAATAGTCATGTTTATTAAACTTCTTGCCGAAGCTGTTAGTATGTCAGATAGAGTCATTGTTCTAACAAAAAGACCAGCCGTTGTCAAAAATATTTATAAAATAGAACTATCAAATAAATCAACTCCTATGAATAACCGCAGATGCAAAGAATTCAACAAGTATTATGACATGATTTGGAGGGATTTAGATGTCCACATATAGTGAAGAACATAAAAAGTATTTAAAAAATCTAAAAAAAGAAAAAATAATAGTATTTATTTTTAGATTTCTAATAATCGCCATATTTTTAATAGGATGGGAACTACTATCTAGATATAAATTAATTAATACATTTACATCATCAAGTCCCACAAAAGCCTTTAAAACAATGCTTGGATTATTACAAGATGGTACCCTTTTAAAACATATAGGAGTAACTTTATATGAAGTTTTTGTAAGTTTTTCTATCGCAACAATAATTGGTATGATAGTCGCAATCATACTCTGGAGTAATAAAAAAATATCAAAAATAATAGACCCATACCTAACAATATTAAATTCACTTCCAAAAGTAGCACTAGGACCATTAATTATAATTTGGGTTGGAGCTAGTATAAACTCTATAATATTTATGGCACTACTAATTAATACATTTATAACTATAATAAACATATATAATGGATTCATTTCAACAAATAAAGATTACATCACACTATTAAAATCATTAAAAGCATCAAAAAGAACAATCTTTACGAAAGTAATCTTACCAAGTAATTATCTAAATATTATCAGCGCATTAAAAATTAATGTATCAATGTCATTAATTGGTGTTATTATGGGAGAATTACTAGTATCTAAAAATGGTTTAGGTTATCTTATTATGTATGGTTCTCAAGTATTTAATATAGATTTAGTAATTGCTAGTGTAGTTATATTAGGAATAATATCTTATCTAATGTACTTTATCATTGAAAAAATAGAAATACATATTAAAAATAAAAGAAGTTAAAAAAGCACCAAAGAAGTGCTTTTTTATATTAATGTATTTCTATCAATTATTAAAATCAATTAATTCATCATCTATAATACCTTCTCTAATAAACCTAATAATCTTCTTTACTTCATTAATTGCCATTAATTTATATTCATCACTTTTTAATATATTTTCAAATGAAATAATAGAAGTATGTGGATATTCATAAATGATTTCAACATTTTTTCCATTTAATTGTTTCTTTAATTCCATTCCTATCCTTCGTAAATGTGCTTGATTAGAAACTAAAACAATATTTTTATTATCTATTAAATTATTTTTTCTTAATATTTTTATAGAATTGATTATATTTTCTTCTGTTGTTGTAGATTTATTTTCAACTAATATCATTTCTTCACTGATCCCATTGTCTAACAATTTCTCTTTCATATATTCAGCTTCATTAAAACCTCCATGTACACCAACACCACCTGTGATTATTATTTTACTAATCTTTTTTCTATGCAATATATTAATAGCTAAACTTATTCTTTCATCAAGCATTAATTTTATATGACAACCAAATAAAATTAGACAATCAGCTTCTAAATATTCAACCGTAACTGAACTAAATAAAACTCTTCTTATTATTTCATCATCTATGTTTCTAGTATTAATATCAGTTAAATACATACTCTTCATTATTTTTTCTCCTCATAATTATTAAAAATCATATTATAATAATATACCTAATAATTGTAACAAAAGAAACAATTACGACAAGTGTAGGAAATGGACTAATTTTAAGTTTTTTTACATATCTATCAACACCAAACAAAACTATCAAAATAAACCACAATATTCCAGTCCAATTATAATATAGCGAAAGTTTAATATTACCTTGCAAAAGATAATATATAGAATGTGTAAGTCCACAACCAGGACAATCAATCTTAAAAAATGCTTTAAACGGACAGACAGTACCAAAAAAGATTTGCATAAAAACCAAATAAATAATTACAGGTATTAATGCAAATCTAATTTGTACTACATCTTCTTTTAATCTAGTCATACTTATAGATTAGAGTAAGCTGCAGCTGCTCCACCAAATGCAATGGTAAATAAAACAACTAATACAACTAATATAATTGTAAAACAGAAATAAGACCTAGCAAAGTTTTTAAGATTAACATTCTTAGTGCCACCAAAAGCAAATATTAATAATGCAATAAATCCTACACATGGAATAGAAAATAATATTTGATATCCAAAATATCCCCACATAGATATAGGTCTATATTCCTCTGGTAAATTAGTATTATCCATAAACACACACTCCTCTATTCAAGAATAACATAAAAACTAAGTTAATACCACAAAAAAGAAGACAAATTTTTACTTGTCTTCTCTTTTTAACTCTTCTTTTAACTTATTAGCCTCTTCTTGAGTTAATAACATTTTCAACTTTTTAGCATTTTTCTCTTCAATAGCACCTATTATTTCTTCCTTAGTCACTATATCATCATACAAATCATCGTTATTAACATCACTATTACTTACTACTTGCTTATTATCATTATCTTCATCATCATCATCATCTTTTCTTCTCTTAATTAAAATTATTAAAATCAAGAAAATCAAAATCAAAATCATAATAAGTAAAAACCATATAATTTTACTAATTTCAATTCCAAATATAGTTTGTTTCTTAGTATTATCAACTTTCAACTTATAATAATTACTAAAGCCATTTTTATCTGTAACTTTTACTAAGACAACACTATTATTTTTATTTAAATTTTTATTATCAATAATTTCTACTTTACTATTCTTGTCTTTAGCAATTGCATCTATAGTTAATTTACTAACATTTTTCTTTAATTTTATTTTATATTCATTAACATCAGAATCAAACTTAGGATATAAACTACTTTCTTTTACTTCCAAACTAGCTAATTTATTACTACTACTATCAGATGAAAAACTAACATTTAAAGTATATGTTTTAGTGCTACCATCTTCAGCTGTAACAATAATTTCAACAACATTATTTTTATTACTTTTTAAATTATCATTACCAACTACTTTAACACTAGCCTTACTATCAGATAATTTATAATCTAAATCTAATTTATTAACATCTTTAGGAACAGTAATAGAATAACTTGTTACATCTTTACTAAAAGTTGGAGACATCTTTGCATTATTAATAGTTAAGCTATCCAATAAATTATTAGATGATTTGTTAGAAGCAGTTGAATTATTGCTATTGTTTTTATTAGAATTAGAACTATTATTTTTCTTTGAACCACTATTATTACCCTTATTACTTGATGTATCTTTTTTATCATTATTATCATTACTATTATCTTCTTTTTTCTCATCAACAATAGTAATATTCTTAACTGATACATTAGCACTATGAGAAATAGCTTTGACATCACCAACTACCATATTATTAATCCCAACTGTCGTAGAACCAACTTGTTTAGCCCTAAATGTTAAAGTTATTATATCTTCAGATGATTTAATAGCTTCTCCATTCATACCTAATGCTACAAAACGTTTTGTAGTAGAACCAAAACTAACCGTAAGTGAAGGAGATGAATCCTGATACTTAACATATTCTAAGTAATTATTATCGTATGAAATATCACCTTGAGCAGTTGCTAAACCACCATTAAATCCAGTGATATCAGCTGCACGAACAGTTAACTCAATATTGTTGTTAACAGAAACTGTATTGCTTCCTTGAATACTGAAATTAACTGTACCAGCTCTAACATCTAAAACACTACCAGTAAATAATATTGAAATAATACCTATTATAATTAAACTTTTCTTCTTCATAACCTACTCCTCCTCTTACGATAATGATTCGTTTCCTATAATATGATTAACTATTTTTAAAGCATCAAGTGCATTAACAACTGAATCATTCGTAACTTCAGCTGCTTCCAAATAACAACCAGAAAGCTTTTCAGTCTCAATGATGTGATTAACTACTTTCAAAGCATCAAGTGCATTAATACTTCCGTTACCATCAACATCACCTTTAACAACTACTATTTTTTGATCGATAACTTTATCATCTCTAAATAATTTAACAATCATACCAGTCGCAACACTATCACCATTATATTCACTAACACCATCACTCTTATAAATCTTTAATCTATCATTATCATTATCTAATTGATCTTTAAGTTGAGTAGCACTAGTACCTATCTTAACAGTTTTTATCATTCCATCAGAAATATCATGTCCATATTTCTTAGAGGTAATCTTTTCATCAGATTGATTAACTATACTTACAGTATAAATTGTTGTACTACTACTTCCTTCTACTTTTATATGAATTATATTAGACTCAGTAAAATCAGTTAAAGTAATATCATTAATCTGTTGATAATTACCATCATTCTTAGAAATATACATTTTAGCAAGTATATCTTTAACAGTTGGTGTAATAACAACGTTAGTAGAATCTTGACCTAAATAAGCCACATAATCAGTAATCCCCTCCGAAAAAGTCGGCGAAAGCATAGCTCCCGTAACATCAATATTTGAAAGAGTACTAACTATTTCTTGTTCTCTAGTAATATCTATAGTATAAGTTTTTAAAGTACCATCTTCTGCAGTAACAACCACCGAAATCGTATTAGATCCATAATCAAGTGAATGTACACCATCACCAACAATTGAACTTCCTGCAAAACCAGTTGCTGAAACTACAACAGAAGAGGTTGAAGCTGCAACAGTAGCTGTATAATTAATTACATTAGGATTAAAACTTGGAGATAGGCCTCCTTCACTTAAACTAAGATCTTTTAAATCCGCATTACTAGACTTGATTCTATTAAATGTAATAGAATATTCTCTCTCAACTCCTCCAGCAGATGTAACAACTACTTTATGAACATATGGAAAGTTAGAAATTTGAATAGTATCAAAACCTTTAACAGTAGAACTACTTGCTTCCTTAGTACCAGAAATAGTTAAATTAGTATCATTATAATCAACATCAACTGTATAGTTTAAAGTGTTTTTATTGAAAGTTGGATTTAAATTGTACTTCTTACCACTACTACTTGTAACTTCTAAACTAGATAAGAAATTATTAGCTTGAGGTAATCTAGTAACAGTAATTTTATAAGTTTTTGTACTATTATCTTCTGCTGTTACTGTAACAAAAACATAATTCGTATTACCTATTTGAAAATCAACATTCCCCTCTATTTCTACTTCTGCTTTACTATCTTCTGAAACAGAAGTTAAGCTAAGTGAAGTAACTTCATACGGAACAGATATTTGATACTCTAAAGTATTCTTCTCAAAACTAGGAGATAAACTTCCCTCTAAAGCACTTAAACTAGATAAATAATTATTAGAAGATTTAGCTCTTGTAGCCGTTATTTTATAAATTCTTGTATCACCATTCTCAGCTGTAACAACAATATCAGTAGTATTAACACCTGTATTCAAATACCATGTTTTATTTCCAGAAACACTAGCATTACTATCTTCACATACACCTTCTATATTTAGTTGCGTTACATCATTAGAAACAGATAAATCATAATCAAGTTTCTCTCTAGAAAAATTACTAATTGTATTACCATCAATCTTTAAATCTGCTAAATAATTATTATCAGAAGCTTCACGATAAACATGAAGTGTATAAGTTCTAAAGGTATTATCTTCAGCAGTAACCATAATCAAAATAGAATTATTACCAACATTTAAATTAAAGTCCCCTGTACCAGTAACAGTAGCATTAGCATCTTCACTAACGGCTTGAACATTAATTGAAGTAGTTGTATTAGAAACAGTAACATTATAATCAAGTACATCTCTATCAAAATCTGGAGTAAATGGAACACTAGCAAGTAAAGATGCTAAATAATTATTACTTGATGCTGCCTTATTAACAACAATTACATAAGTTTTTTTAGTACCATCTTCTGCAGTAGCTGTAACATTAAAAGTATTAATTCCAGTTTGTAATTGCATCTTACCAGTACCACTAACTTTAGTTGTGTTGGCTTCTGCTTCCGCAGTTACCTCAACCTCACTAACACTATTAGTAACATTAAGAGAATAAGAAACTGTATCTGGATCAAAATCAGGAACCAATGTTTGACCATCAATGCCTAAAGATTTTAAATTAGCATTACTATTTTTAGCTCTAGTAACATTAATAATATATTTTCTAACAGTACCATTAGCACTAATAGATTCAATTGTAAAACTATTAGAACCAACACTTATACTTTTTACACCATCACCTTTAATTGTAGTATCACTATCTTCTGCAGTTGCTACAAAATTTAATGAATCAATAGAATTATCAACATTAATATTATAAGTTAATGTTATTTTATTAAAAACAGAAATATAATTAGTACCATTATTATCTAACACCTCCAAATTAGATAAATAATTATTACTTGAAGGTTGTCTTGTAATATCAACATAATAAGTATTTATTGTTCCATCTTCTGCAGTTACTATAATAGTTGCTCTATTATTACCAACTTTTAAATTAGTATTTCCTTGAATAGTAACACTAGCAGCATCACTACTCTTAACAGCAGTTAAATTAGCATTTTTAACTTCATATGGAACAGTAAGCGTATAAAGTGATGTATCTTTATCAAATGATGGAGTAATCAATCCATCAGTAGATGTAAGATCTTTTAAATAAGAATCATTAGATAATGCTCTAAATATATTAACAGTATATACTTTCTTTATTGTAGCTTCTTCTGCAACAACAGTAATAGTAACTGTGTTATTACCAGTATTTAATTTAATATTTCCAGCACCTGTAACAGTAGCATTCTCATCATCTTTATAAGCATTTACTAAAATACTAGAAACACTATTAGGAACTGTTACTGTATATGATGTATCATCTTTATTAAATTCTTTATCAAGACTATAACCACCAGAAAGAGTAATATCACGTAAATCAGCATTCATACTCTTAGCTCTATTAATAATAATTGTATAAACAGTAGTCGTATTATCTTCAGCTGTTACGGTAACATTAACAGTATTATCCCCAGCTTTTAATGAAACCTTTCCTACTCCTGTAACACTACGTGCCTTACTATCATTACTAACAGCAGAAATATTAACTTCACTTACTCCATTACTAACATTAGCAGTATAACTAGTTCTAGTAGGAGAAAAAGTCTCATTTAAAATAGTTTCTTGAATTGTTAAAGACTTAAGACTACTATCATTACTAGCTTTTTTAGTAATAACAACAACATAAGTTTTCTTTGTACCATCTTCGGCAGTAACATCAATATTAAATGTATTAGTACCAGTTTGTAATTGCTTCAATCCAATTCCAACAACAGAAGAAGTAGAACTAGCAGTAGTAGCTGTAATCATAACTTGAGAAATTTCACTTGAAACCGTAAGTGTATAACTAGTTTGTGAAGAACTAAAACTAGGACTTAGTGAATGATCAACAACAACTAAACTTGATAAATCAGCATTACTATTTAACTTACGAGTAATATTTAAGGTATATTCCTCTGTATCTCCACTAGCTGCTGTAACTTTAATAGTAAATGTATTAAGACCTGTATCAAGATTTTTAATACCAAGCCCACTAACAGTAGAATTTAAACTATCTGATAATACAGCATCAATAGAAACAGATGAAACTTCATTAGGAACACTAACATTAAATGTTTTAATGCCCTTCTTAAAAGAAGTCATATAATCAGTTCCATCACTAATAACTGAAATAGAATCAAGTCCTACATTAGTAGATTTACCCCTAGTAACTTTTAAAGTATAAGTATTAGTACTACCATCTTCAGCTGTTACTACAATAGTATAATTATTATCTCCAACAGCCAAACTACTAGGACCAGTTTTAGAAACAGTAGCATCAACATATTCTGCAGTAGCATTTAAGTTTATTGATGATACTTCATATGGTACTTCTAAAGTATAATCATTTTTAGTTTTAACGAAACCAATATCATAACCATCAACCGATAAATCACTTAAGTAACTATTATTAGATAATGTTCTAAAAACTGTAATAGAATAAGTAGCTGTAGTTTTACCATCTTGAGCAGTTACTACAACATCAAATTTATTAGTACCAGTTTTAAGAGTTTTAGTACCAATTCCACTAACAGTAGCATCACTATCTTTTAAAGTTGCACCAATCTCAATACTAGTTTTTGAAAAAGGAACAGTACCATAATCATATGTATAAACATTTTCCTTAAATCCAGAAACAGTAGTTGAATCAACAGTTAAATCAGATAAAGCTGATATAGTTTTCTTACTTCTTGTTACGTTAATAGTATAATCCTTTGTACTTCCATTCTCTGCTTTTACTCTAACCTGAATTGTATTAGTTCCATAATTTAAATTGTGACTACCTACCCCACTAACAATACTAGCATTACTATCATTAACTAAAGCAGAAACATTAATAGATGAAACCTCACCAGGTACAGTAACATTGTATAAAGTAGCAGAAGAACTAAATGTTTTATCTAAGTTATATCCATCAACAGATAAATCTTTTAAAGTATTATCACTAGATTTATTTCTAGAAAATTTAATAATATAAGTTTTAACAGAACCATCTTCTGCAGTTACTACAACATTAGTAGAAACATCTCCTGAAGAATAAGTACCAACACCACTCGTAATAGTAGCATTACTATCTTCTAAAGTACCAGAAACAACAATATCTTTTACAGTAGAATCATATGTATAAGTATAATAATCATAAAATGTTGAATTAAAGTTTGGAGATAATACTCCTTGAGGATTTGATGTGACTGACAAACTAGCTAAGTTAGCATTATTAGATAATCTACGAACTTTAATTGTATAATTCTTAACAGAACCATCTTCAGCTGTAACTTTTAAAACAATTGTATTATCCCCAACATTTAATGACTTACTACCATCACCACTTAAACTAGCCTTACTATCTGATAAAACTCCTGTAACTTTAATTGAAGCTGTAGAATTACTAACATCAGCTAAAGTATAAGTATCTTTAGATGATACAAAAGATGGTATAGATACTCCATCTATTTTTATATCATTTAAAGTATTATCAGAAGAAGGAGCAATTCTTGTAACATTCAAAGTATATTCCTTGCTAGAACAAGAATTACCAGGAACAGATGCATAAGTACTATCACAATCTTCTGCATTTACCACAATTTTTTGAGTATTCAAAGTAGAACCAGTATTATTAAAATTAAAAGTTCCAGTACCAGATACAATAACAGCATTACTATCAGTTGTATCAGCAGAAATAGTAGTCTTCTTAACAGAATAAGGAACAGTAGCTGTATAAGTAAATATACTACTAGCTAAAGCATAATCTAAACTAACACCAGATAAATTCAAAGTTTTTAATGTTGCTACATTAGATAATCTCCTAATATTAATTACATATATTTCCTGGGTACCATTTTGAGCCTGTACCACCAAATTAAAACTATTATCTCCTACATTAAGAGTTTTTGTACCAATTCCACCAGATAAAATAGAAGCTAAACTATCAGTAGTTGCAGCTGCAATATCAATAGTAGTAACTGAATTAGGTACAATAACAGAGAATTTTCTAGCACTAGTACCAGATGAGAAAACAGGATTAGTTGCATAATTAAGACCATTACTTCCAGTTAAAGTTAATGACTTTAAGCTAACATCTGTACTCATTTTGCCATAAACAGTAAAAGAAATACCAGAAACTGAACAAGGTTCACTACCATCAGTATCAGTATAGTCTTTATCAATATCTAAATTAATAACAGAACCAGCAGATGCAGTATCTTTTACTTTAAAATAAACACTAGCCAATAAACCATCAGTTACTAAAGGTGCACTAAGTTTTGAATCAGTAATAAAAAGTCTAATTTGACTATTATTATAATCATTTTGAACAATAGTCCAATTTGTCTTTTTCTTATTAGCAGCAGAAGTTCCAGCAGCAGGCCAAATACCACCTTGATAAGTAGTACTCATATCAGTTTCAACATACACCTCATCACCATCATAAATAGGTTCTAAAACAGATGAATCATAGTTAATACCAATTTGCATACCAAGTACAGGATTATCCCCAACTGAATAATCCACATTAACTTTAATAACTTGACCAGGTTCCACAAAATCACCATCATTTATCGGATCTTCCGTTCCTGCTCCTTCCCAATCGTTGGCTGTAACATCCCAATCAATTGCACTTAAACTATAATCATGAGTTTTAGCGCTAACTCCAATAGGAATAAAAACGATTGATATCAAAATCAAAAATAAGAACTTTTTCACAAACTTATCCATACTTCATACCTTCCCTAATTATAATTAATTTTATCATAGAAAATTAAAATAATCTATAAAAATAAAGAAATAAAGCAAAAAAAAAAGAGAGGTTACCTACCATCTCTTAATATTTCAAATTTAACATTTTTTAAAACACCGTTTTTTAAAGCCTCAGTTGCAGATTTATATGCTAAATCAAATTCAAATTTTTTACCACGACCTATATTTTTATCTCCTCTATCAAGAACAATAGCATTTATAACTGTACCATTACTCAAAGTACATCTCACTACACTATATTTTTTAATAGAAGTATCGCTTGCTACTATTCTAAGTGAACCATATTTAGAATCTTGGTAATATATACTGTTACGTAAATCCCATCCAGTTGCAGTTCTAAATAGATGCCAACCGCCATCAGAATCTTGATAAGGTCCGTACCCACTCATATTTCCAGTAAATGTTTCTAAAGCATCAGGAGCAGTCACTTCAGGTGTAACTTCTTGTGGTGGAGTTGTAACATCTTCAGCCATTTGTTCCTTCATATTTTCATATTCTTCTTCACTCTTTACCTCTGTAACAACTGGTTTAACTACAGGTGTAGCTTCTTTTTTTACCTCTTTTACTACTGTTTTAGTATCTTCTTCATCTTCTGTAGGCGTTTCCGAAGAAGCAGGAGATTCATTAACAACAGGAAAAAAACTAGTTGATAATTTCTTTGTATCTGCTAAAGAACTAACAGTATTTGTACTCACTTTTACCGTCAAAAGCATAATAGGTAAAGAAAATAAAAGACACCAACTTAAAATATGAACAATTGTGTTTTTTTTCTTTTTCATATAAAAACCTCCTCACATACATGTTACCATATACATAAGGAGTTTACAATCATTTTACATAAAATAGCGATATATACAATGTATAATATTGTCAACTTCCGGATTTACTACATTCATAACCAGAAGCAATCATTTTAGATTCAATAGAACTTATTTTATCACCTTTTTTAAAATCAGGATAGGTACCACCAGCCTCCGAATAAGCAGTACCTACTTTTTTAGAATCAAGCTTTTCATAATCAAATATTTGTTTTTGCATACTAACACCATTATTTAAGCTACAAGAAGTAGATATGCCATCATAATTAGCGGCTATAGTTTTTAGTGAAAGACAATCATTATTATGTCTTGTAAGTTCTTCTTTATCTTCTTCTGCATCACCTGTATAAGTCGTTATATAAGTTAATTTAATTACTTCACTATTAACAAAATTAAATTTAGCATCATATAATACATCTAAATTAGTAGTTGACTTGGATAAAGTACAACTTAAAATACCAGTAGTAATTTCCGTTTGATTTCTCTCTGCGATTTTAGCATTAATAAAATCAGTGATTTGAGGTAAAAAGATAACCATCGCAATAAATATTGCCATTAAAAGAAAACACATAAATCTCTTGAAACCATTAGGTCCACCATCAACATCCTGATTATTTTCAGCAATCTCTTTCTTTATTGCTTCTTCCTGTTGTTGTTTTTCCAATGCCGCTTGTTGTTGCATAGCCTGTTGTTGTGCTTGAAATTCCTGTTGTTTTTGTACTTCTTGTGCTTGTAATTGCTTTTGTAATTCAGCTTGACGCAAAGCTTCTTGTTTTGCTTTTTCTACCTGTTCACGTAATTGTTGTTCAGTAGTATTCACACTAGTATTAATATTTTTATCATCGTTCCCCATTTTATCACTCTCCTATTATTAGTATAACACTAAAATCTATCTCAATGAATCAATTTGTTTCGAAAAATCCAAAGAATTAACAATATAACTACCAGAAACTAATATATCACATAAAGAACAATAATCTTTAGTCTCAGAATTAATACCACCATCAACACTAATTTTTGTAGAAAGATTATAAGTATCTATTAAAGTCTTTACCTCTTTTATCTTATCTTCAGACTCCATAATAAACTTTTGTCCACCTGCACCAGGTTCTACACTCATAACTAAAACCAAATCTAAAAGAGGCAAATATGGCACTAAATCACTAACTAAAGTATCAGGTTTAATCGCAAGCCCACATTTAATACCATAACTTTTGATAAGTTTTAACATTTCTATAATATCAACATCAATCTCTTCATGAATTGTAATATACTCTGTATTTAAAGTAGCATAATCATTGATATATTTCGTAGGATCATTAACCATTAAATGAACATCTAATCTCTTTGAAGTATATTTATAAATATTCTTCATTTCACTAAAAGGCATCGTCTTATTAGGAACAAACTTTCCATCCATAACATCAACATGAATATAATCAGTATCAGTTTCATTTAATTTTTTCAAATCTCTAGGAATATTATTACTACTTAAAAAAGAAGTAGAAACTAGCATAAAATCACTTCCCATCTATAAATTTTAGATAATTATCATATCTACTCTTCATAATATTATTAGAAGAAACAGCTTCTTTTACACAACAATCTTCTTCTTTTGTATGCATACAGTCTTTAAAAGGACATGGATACAAAGAAAATTCCTTAAAGCAATCCCTAATCTTTTCATTAGTAATTGAAGAAAAATTAAGAGCGGAAAATCCAGGCGTATCAAGAACTTTCCCATCACCAAACAAGAAAAGTTCAACAACCCTAGTTGTATGTCTCCCCCTACCAAGTGCAATAGAAACTTCCCCCGTATCTAGATTAAAATTAGGATTAAGTTTATTTAAAAGAGTTGATTTACCAGCACCTGTTTGTCCCGTAAAGACAGTTGTTTTATTATTAAGTAATTCTTTTAACTTTTGAATCTCTGTATTATCAATAACTGTATACCCTAATTTTTTATAATACATTAATTCTTCATCTATCTCCTCTAACTCAGAAGATGTAAGCAAATCCCTTTTAGTTATACAAATAATAATATCAACATTTTCATCTTCCATTAAAACTATCAACTTATCAAGTAAATTAAGAGAAAAGTCAGGTGTTTTTAAACTAGTAACTAACACTGCTTGATCAATATTAGAAACTTTAGGCCTAAAAAACTCATTTTTACGAGGAAGTATTTCATCAATAACGCACTTCTCTGGATCGAATATAACATAATCTCCAACTAATGGAAGTATCTTCATCTTACGAAACTTTCCTCGACATTTACAGTCATATTTTTTACCATTTGCACTAACAATATGTAAATCACTAACAATTTTTATAATTTGACCTTTCATAATACCCCCAAATACTTATTACTGGCTCTGAGTGTTAGAACTACTACCCTTATCACCAGTACCAGAACTACTACTATTGTTATTACTATTACTGCTATTATTACTATTATTGCTACTACTGCTGTCATCTTTTTTATCTTCTTCTTTTTTAGTAGGAGTAGCCGCAACATCAATAGTTAATGTAGCCCCTTCAACTATCTCAGAATCTTTTCTCAATGATTGTGAAATAACTTTACCAGCCTCATATGCAGATGTTTCTACATAATTAGTTTTTAAAGTAAGTCCATATTTCTTACAAAAAGCAACAGCCTCATCATAACTATATCCTTCAGATACCATATCAGGCATAACATTAACAATATTAGGAATATATAATGTAATTGAATCTCCCTTTTTAACTTCACTACCCTTAGCTAAGGATTGACCAATTATCTTATCTTCATCAACATTACCATCTTTAACATCTTTTTTCTCAATAGTAACACTAAGTCCATATTTAGTTTCCAAAATAGTTTGAATCTCTATATAATTTTTACCAGTGTAATCTTTCAATTTAAATGTCTTTTCACCACTAGATTTATATAAAGTAACACTACTACCCTTCTTTACTTCCTTACCCTTAGTAGGATCAGTCTTAACAATACGTCCTTCTTCTACTTTATCACTAGAAACTTCTTTTATTTTAGAATTAACTTTAAGTCCTAAATCTTCTAATCTTTTTTCAGCTTTACTAACAGTTAATCCTTTCAAATTAGGAATAGTAACCGTCTTAGGTTTAGTTAAAGCAGGTACAATAAAGAATATAATCAAAAATAATAGAACTAATCCTCCAAGTACAGAAGCAAGTATAATTATTATCTTTTTATTTTTCTTATCTTGTGCATCTTCTACTTCCACTTTTTGGGCAAGAGCTTCATCATCTTCTGCAGTCTCTTCCTCTAATTCCTCTAACTTCTTAAGTCTTTTTGTACTTTCCGTTTCATGTTCAGGATATTTATAAACAAGAGGTTCCTCGTTCATCCTATCATCATCTAATGCCGTAAGTAAATCTTCATGCATACTTCTTGCATCATCATAACGATTCTTTGGATTTTTAGCAGTTGCTTTTAAAATAATATTTTCAATACTTTGTGGAATATTAGGATTATCCTCTCTCAAATTAGGAAGCGGATCTCTCATATGTTTAAGCGCAATTTCAACAGCATTGTCACCTTTAAAAGGAAGTTTACCAGTTAATAACTCATAAAAAATTATTCCCATAGAGTAAATATCGCTCTTAGTAGTAGAACCCTTTCCACTAGCTTGTTCAGGTGGTAGGTAATGAACTGAACCCATAACTGAATTTGTTTGAGTAAGTTGTGTAGAATTTAGAGCCATCGCAATACCAAAATCAGTAATTTTAATTTGGCCATCATCTTGAATCATAATATTTTGAGGTTTCAAATCTCTATGTATAATATAAGCATCATGGGCATGAGCCATACCATCAGTAAGCTGTAACATAATATCAATAGCTTCAGATAAAGTTAAATTACCACGACGTTTTAATAATTGTTTTAAAGTCTTACCTTCAACATACTCCATTACAATATAATAAAGTCCATTATCCTCACCAACATCATACATTTCAACTATATTTGGATGAGAAAGACTAGATGCTGATAAAGCTTCTCTTTGAAAACGTCTAACAAATTTCTCATCATTTGATAAGTCTCCTCTTAAAACTTTTATCGCAACACTACGATCTAAAATTTCATCATAACCCAAATAAACATTAGCCATTCCACCTTCACCAATGCTTTTAATTATTTCATAACGATCATTTATTTTTTGCCCCTTTGAAATCATTCTACTTCACCTTCCATATCACGTATTAAGTACGCAACCGAAATATTATCTGTTCCCCCTCGGTTATTAGCCTTTTGTATTAATTTTATAACTTTTTCTTCTATATCACTATCTTCTAGTAATACTTTTTCTATTTGATCTTTATCAAGCATATTAGTAAGACCATCACTACTAAGTAAAATTTCACTAACTTCCATATCACAATCAAACACATCAACATCAACTTCTAACGATGCACCAAGTGCCTTCATTAACACATTTTTCTTTGGATGATCTTTAGCTTCTTCTTTAGTAAGTTCACCAGCAGAAACTAATAGATTAACTAAAGTATGGTCATAAGTAACTTTATGAAGTTTATCATCTTTCATCACAAATCCAGACGAATCACCAATATTACCGAATAATAAATAATCTTTAGTAAGTATAGCCATAACCAATGTAGTACCCATTCCCTTACTTTCTGGATGAGTTTTTTCATATTGAAAAATCAAAGTATTAATTTCATTAACACAATCCCTAATCCAATTAACTGCATCTACTTTACTCATATTTAAGAATGTATCATTAAAATGTTTACCCAAATAACTAATAGCAATTGAAGAAGCAACTTCTCCGGCAGAATGTCCACCCATACCATCAGCAATTGCCATTAAATATTCACCATCTGTATTTTTAGAAATAATAACACTATCTTCATTATGATCTCGTACTTTACCAGCATCAGTTAGATAAAATGATCTCATTGCATTTCCTCCTTACTTCGTAGTTGTCCACAAGCAGCACTAATATTACCACCAAATTCACGTCTGATTGTTACATTGACCCTATTCTTCTTTAGTATATCATAAAACTTCATAATTTGCATAGCACTACTTCTCTTAAATCCTAAATTATCTGTTTCATTATAAGGAATCAAATTAACATATGCATTAATTCCTTTAATTAATTTAACAAGTTCAAGTGCATTCTCTTCTAAATCATTGATTCCACTCAATAAAATATATTCAAAAGTAAGTCTACGATTCGTTTTCTCTGTATATTTCTTCAAAGCTTTCATTAACTCATCAAGTGGATATACTTTAGCAATAGGCATCAACTCACGTCTTAATTTATCATTAGAAGCATGTAGAGAAATTGCTAAATTAACCTGATATGGAAAATCCATAAATTCATAAATTTTAGGAACTATTCCACAAGTAGAAACTGTAATATGTCTAGAACCAATAGCCATACCTTTAGAATGATTCATAATTTCAATAAACTTACAAACATTAGAATAATTATCAAAAGGTTCCCCTATTCCCATAATAACTATATGAGAAATACGACTACCTAAATCTTCTTCCGCCTGTAATATTTGTAAAACCATTTCATAGGTTTCAAGATTTCTTACTTTACGTCTTCTACCAGATTCACAGAATTTGCACCCCATATTACAACCAACCTGACTAGAAACACAGATACTATTTCCATAATCATGCTTCATTAAAACGGCCTCAATATGTTCTGAATCTGACAACTTAAATAAATACTTAGAAACATCTACATCTTTTTCTACTTTAACAATTTCTAATCTATCAAAAGAAAAATCTTGCTTAATCTTATCAAGCATCTCTTTTTTTATATCAGTTACTTCATCTAATGAATGAATCTTTTTCTGATACAACCACGTAAAAAGTTGAGATGCATGAAACTTCTTATCACCATTAGCTAAAAAATATTCTTCCATTTCTTTTAAACTTAAATTATATAAATTCATAATCGTCACTTCCATCAAATTATTATACTAGATATTTAAAAAAAAAGATAGATACATAAGTATCTATCAATTAAAATATTACTTCATGCTATTGTCGCAGTACCTGTAATATTACAAAAACCAAATTGATCTTCTATAAATTTCTTTCCTGCCTCATCTTTAACTTTTACATTAATTCCAGATGGTACATCTTTGAATAAATAACCATTTGATTGATCTTCTGAAGCAACCAAATCAGTAGATAGTGTTGCTCCACTTATATCAACACTGGATAAATTTGAACAACCTTTAAACCAATAATCTGCATGCTCTAATTTATCCAATTGAACCCCAGACATATCAATAGTAGTTAATAATGAATTACCTTCAAACATTCCTCTAACATCAGTAACACTAGGTATTGTAGCATTTTTCATATTAACATTCTTCAATTTAGTAGCTCCATAAAAAGCTCTATTTAATGTTGTAAGAGCAGATATATTAACACCATCTAAATTGATATTGGTAATACCTGACCCATTTATAACACCCATAATATTTGTCACAGTAGATAAATCCAAACTCTTAAAATCAAAATTTGTTAAAGATGTTGTTCCTGAAAGCATTTCTGATATATCTCTTAAACTACCAGTTTTTAATCCAGTGATATTTGTATCAGTTAAGCTAGAACATCCAGAAAAACTTCTAGATAATGTTGTAGCTGATGATAAATCAACATTTTCCAAATTAACTCTTGTTAGTGACGAAGAGTTAGAAAACATACTACTTGCTTCAATAACACCAGATAAATTAGAATTTGATAGATTTACTGTTTTTAGTGCTGAAAGACTAGAAAAAACACCACTTAAAGATTTTAATCCAGAATAATTTGAACCACTCATATCAATACTCTCTAGTTGAGAAGCTCCATTAAACATTCCCTGTAATGATGTTAAGTTTGAATTATTCCATCCTGAAATATTAATACTTGTAAATTTAGAACCACTAAATGCATTACCTACATTTGTTAGGTTACTAGCATCAAGACTAGATAAATCTAAAGTACCTGTTACCTTAGAACTAATAAACACACCATACATCGAAGATAAATTACCAAGTTTAATACCACTTAAATTTAGATCTGATAAACTTGTAGTACCAGCAAATGCATTATTTATGCTAGTACAATCAGGAGCATTAAAGTTATTCATATTTACTGATGTTAACTTTTGAAGCCCAGAGAAAGTAAATTCTGTTAAACCATTGATTGTAGTATTACTAATATCAATAGTTTCTAAATTGGATAAGGTAGCAAACGTCCAGCTATTTCCTCCAGAAGATTCTACAGATACACCACTCATATCAAGATTTTTCATTCCTGTTGGGATGTCAGAAGTATATTGACTTAAGCTCATACTTCTTAAATTTAAACCATGCATATCTAGATTTTCTAACCCAGAATTAGAAAACATAAATGACATACCACCATTCGCATTATCAAGGTTGAAACCACTTATATCAGCACTTTTTAGATTTGGGGTAGAAGCAAAAGCATGATCCATAGTTATAGCACTTGAAGTATCAAATTGAGAAAAATCTAAATTACTAATTGCTGAATTAGAAAATATATAATCAAACGTTGTTACACTTGAAGTATCCATACCTGTAAAATCAACATTTTCTAAATACTTAGTATTTTCAAAAACATAGCTTAAATTTGTTAAGTTTGGTAAAGTCGAATGGCTCAAATTAATATTTTTTGCCTTTATTCCACTCGCTAATTTATATAAACTTGTTAATTTAGGAGCATTCAAGTAACTCAAATCAATTATTTCAACTGGACCACCACCAGAATATTCATTATTTACTATAAAGCTAACATCTGTTAATTCTGGAGCATTTAAATGATTCATATTAAAATATTTAAGATTTGGTAATCCATTTCTAGCTAGAGAGGTTATTTTAGGAAGAGACAAGTTATTAGCATTAAGAACCTCTAATTGACTATTATCAATAACGTTTTGTAGACTATCACTCAAACTATCAAAACTAAGTCCAGTTAAATTTAAATCTTTTATACTTGAATTTGAAATAATATGATTAGCACTAGCTACATTTGACACATTAAGTCCACTTAAGTCTAAGCTTTCAATATTTCTTGCTGCATAAAATATCATATCAATATTTTCTACTTTTGCATTATCAAGTCCGCTGAAATCTACACTTCCTACTGCTGAATTATAAAACATATTAGACATATTAGTTACACTTGATAAGTCCAAAACACTCAAATCCACACTAGATATATTATTAGTATCACCAAACATATTAAACATATTAGTTACTTTTGATGTATTTAAAGGTGATAAATCAATTTGTGTAATACCAGATTGCCAAAACATTAATGACATATTAGTAACATTTGATGAATCCAACTTACTTAAATCTATTGTTTGTAAATTATTAGTAGCTCCAAACATTAACCCCATATTAGTTACATTTGACGTATCCAGTGATGAGATATTTAAAGAGGTTGCCTTAACACCATTAAAGAATCCATACATATTAGTTACTTGTGAAGTATCTAAATTTTCTAACCCTGTTATTGACGCTGCTGTACTAATTGCCAATAAATTGGAAGAGTCTTCTGGTGCCACTATTTTCTTACTAGCTTCTATATAAGCTGTATATGTCTTTCCATCTTCATTTAAAACATTATATTGCATTACTGATTTATCTTGTTCTACTGATA
>ERZ773139.254-NODE-254-length-75513-cov-7.509608_pt1 | contig 75513 bp, 72 predicted proteins | sample MGYA00580854_ERZ773139 | MGnify/ENA primary metagenome ERZ773139 (study PRJEB29015, sample SAMEA2737809) | human gut metagenome | biome: human gut; feature: human-associated habitat; material: faeces | place: China | collected 2012 ...
AAGCTATTAATAAAGGAATAAAGCAGGAAAAAAATGAAATAGCTAAGAATATGCTGAATGAAGGTATAAATTTAAGTGTTGTAGCTAAATGTACAGGTTTAACAGAAAATGAGATTAATTCATTAAAGTAGTTAAATTAGGAGATCAGGTTTTTAATAATAAAGAATGAAGGATTTTAATTGACAAATTTCATATTTTATGATATAATTTGCAGAACAATGAGAGATAGCTTGAGATTGTAATCATAAGAACAAAAGGGGGATTTTTATGAATTCAATTACTTTAACAAAAAAGCAGTTAAATAGTTTAACTAGACTTGATGTTGGTAGTGCAAAAAATTCTGAAGGTGAAATGTATATATTAGATCATGGTAACTGGAATTATAGTGATGGAAGTTTATTATTAAAAAAGTTATTTATTGCTGATGGAGAGGCTATGGCCAATAAACTATTTACTGTTAGTTTATTAGGCGATAAAAAAGAAGATATTGATATGAATGAATTAGTAATTCCTAATAATTTAGCAGTTGTTAAAAATGAGGTTATAGGATTTACTGTTCCTTTAATACCAGAAGCAAAAAACTTAAAGGTTATTTTAGATAATCCCAAAATAGATAATAGTATAAAGATAGATTACTTATATAAAGTTGGTAAAATGTTAAAAAAAGTTAATTCGTTGAATAGAAGAAAAATTATAAATTTGACGATTGGTGATTTGCATGAAGATAATATTTTAGTTACTAAAGATCATGATATTAGGGTAGTAGATTTGGATAGTGCCTATTTAGATACTAGTTATCCAACTCCATCGTTTTATTTGAGAAATAGTGAAATAGGAAATTTTAGAAAATATAAGTTTAATAGTTCTGGGATTGTATATCCTACTAAGAATACTGATTTATTGTGTTATAATTCAATGATTTTAAATACAATTTCTAAAAATAGAATTGATAAATTAAGTGTTTCTGATTATTTTTCTTATATAAATTATTTAGAGAGTTTGGGATTTGGTCAAGATATTGTTAAATCATTTAGAAGAGTTTATACTAATGGCGAAAATATAAATCCAGCTGATTATTTAGATCAAGTTCCTGAGGAAAAAATGGGTGAAGCTATATATAAAGTTTATGAATTGAAGAAGCAAAAAGGAAAAGTTAAATAAAATAATTGAAAAAAAGTATTAGATAGAGTATACTACTTGTAGATGTTTTGAAACCGAGGAGTATATAAATAGAAATTTATAGAGATGTTATGGTTGGTGGAAATAACAAGTTTCTTTTATAGAAGGTAGCGGTGGAGCATGATTATTGAAATTAGTAGATAGTCCCGGATTAATTCCGTTATCATGATTGAGGTTTTTATAAACAAATTAAGGTGGTACCACGATACTATTCGTCCTTAGGGATGAATAGTATTTTTTTTGGAGGTGAATTTATGCAAGAAGCAATTGATGAGTTTTTAGAATATACCAGTTCATTTTTTACATTATTAAATGATTCATATGATATTTATAATATAAACTTGAAAATTAATCATACTTTTCGGGTCATGGACTTATGTGGAGAGATTGCAGAATCATTAAATTTAACAAAAGAGGATATTACTTTAGCAAAGTTATGTGGGCTTTTGCATGATATAGGAAGATTTGAACAATGGAATAGATATAAAACATTTGTAGATTCAAAGAGTGTTGATCATGGTGACTTTGGTGCGAAACTTTTGAAGGAAAAGAACTTTATACGACGATTCAATAATGATGAAAAGATAGATGATCTTATTATCAAAGTTGTAAAAAATCATAATAAATATGAAGTGGAAGATGATTTGACTGAGAGAGAAAAACTTTTTACTAATATAGTAAGAGATGCTGATAAAACAGATATTTTGTATTTATATACTATTAATGATATAACAGTTGATGTAGGTGTAGATTCATTTTCTGATGAAGTGCTTGATTGTTTAAAAAATCATAAATTAATAGATAGACGATTAAAAAAGACTAAAGCAGATACTTTATCTGTTTCATTAGCATTTGTTTTTGATATTAATTATAAAAAGACTTTTGAAATTTTAAGAGATAGGTCATATCTTGATAAAGAAATAGATATTTATATAAATAAAACTACTAATCAAAAATTAAAAGAGCAATTAAATGAATTAAGAAGTATAATTAATAATTACATAGATAGGAGATGTTTATAATGTTAGATAAGAAATATAATCATACTGAAGTAGAAAAAAATAAATATGAAGAGTGGATGGAGAAGGGGTATTTTAAATCAGGTGACTTTAGTAAAAAGCCATACTGTATAATCCTACCTCCTCCAAATGTAACGGGGAAACTTCATTTAGGACATGCTTGGGATGTAACATTACAAGATATTATGATTAGATATAAGAGAATGGAAGGTTATGATGCATTATGGTTACCAGGAATGGATCATGCCGCTATCGCAACAGAGGCTAAAGTTGTTAAAAGACTTAAAGAAGAACAAAATTTAAGTAAAAGTGAAGTTGGTAGAGATAAATTTTTAGATGAATGTTGGAGATGGACTCATGAACATGCAGATACTATTCGTGCTCAATGGGCAAAAATGGGTATTTCACTAGATTATTCAAAAGAAAGATTTACTCTAGATGATGGTATATCTAAAGCTGTAAGAAAGGTATTTGTTGATTACTATAATAAAGGGTTAATTTATCGTGGTGAAAAAATAATTAACTGGGATCCTGCTGCTAAGACAGCTTTATCTAATGAAGAAGTAATATATTCTTTAGAAAATAGTGCTTTCTATCATTTAAAATATAAATTAGTAGATAGTGATAAATATATAGATGTTGCGACAACTAGACCTGAGACATTATTTGGGGATACAGCTGTTGCGGTTAATGAAGAAGATGAAAGATATAAGGATTTTGTTGGTAAGAATGTTATTTTACCAATTGTTAATAAAGAAATACCTGTAATCACAGATGAACATGCGGATATGACTAAAGGTACTGGTGCTGTAAAAATTACTCCTGCGCATGATCCTAATGACTTCGAAGTAGGTAATAGACATAACTTAGAAAGAATTGTTATCTTTAATGACGATGCTACTATGAATGAAAATGTTCCTTTAAAATATCAAGGAATGAGTCGTGAAGAAGCAAGAGAAGAAGTAATTAAAGATTTAAAAGAAGCTGGCTTATTGTTAGAAATTGAACCTTTAACTCATGAAGTTGGACATAGTGAGAGAACTGGTGTAATGGTTGAACCAATGATAAAGAAACAATGGTTTGTTAAAATGAGACCTTTAGCAGATCAAGTTTTAGAAAATCAAAAGAGTAGTAAAACTAAAGTTCATTTTGTACCTAGTCGTTATGAAAAAACTATGAATCACTGGATGGAAATTACATATGATTGGTGTATTTCTAGACAATTATGGTGGGGACATCAAATTCCAGCTTGGTATAAAGATGATCAAGTATATGTTGGAATGGAAGCTCCAAAAGAAGAAGGTTGGGTACAAGATGATGATGTTTTAGATACTTGGTTCTCATCTGCTTTATGGCCATTCGCAACACTTGGTTGGCCTGATAATACAGAATTGTTAGAAAGATATTATCCAAATAATTGTTTAGTTACTGGATATGATATTATTCCATTCTGGGTTAATAGAATGACATTCCAAGGAGAAGAGTTACTTGGTAAGAGACCTTTTGAAGATTGTTTGATTCATGGATTAATTCGTGATAAACAAGGACGTAAGTTTTCAAAAAGTTTAGGTAATGGTATTGATCCATTTGATATGATTGATTTATATGGAGCTGATTCTCTTAGATATTATTTAGCAACTGATGTAAGTGCTGGAACAGATATGAAGTTTGATGAAGATAAAATAAAAGCTACTTGGAATTTTATTAATAAATTATGGAATGCTTCTAGATTTACTTTAATGAATATAGAGGGATTAACTGAAATAAATTTAGATAATTTAAAACCAGAAGATAAATGGATTTTAACTAAATATGAAAATACGATACATACTGTTAAGAAGTTTATGGATAAATATCAATTTAATAATGTGGGTAGTGCTATTTATGACTTTACTTGGAATTATTTCTGCGATTATTATATAGAAATGGCAAAATATTCAATTGATGATATAACAACTAAATCAGTTTTATGTATTGTATTGACTGGAATATTAAAATTATTACATCCATTTATGCCATATGTTACAGAAGAAATTTATCAAATGTTACCTGTTAAAGATAATGAATCAATTATGATTTCTTCATATCCAAAATATCAAAGTAAATTTATATTTGAAGATGTTGAAAAAATAGTTGATGATCAAGTTGAATTTATTAAAAAGTTTAGAAATGTAAAAGCAGAAAATAATATAACTAAAGATATGAAAGTAATGTTTTCTACAGACGATGATAATGAACTTATTGTTAAGATGTTGAAGTTAGATAATAATTTAGTAAAAGAACCATTGGGAATGAAAGCATATAAAGTTTTCTCAGAGAGAATTCAAGCTCAAATATTCTTTGAAAAAATAGAAACAGAAGCAGATAAAGCACAAACAGAAGCAGCAATTAAAACATTGGAAGCATCTATTGCTAGAAGAGAAAAATTATTATCAAATGAAAACTATGTTAATAAAGCACCTAGTAATATTGTCGAAATGGATCGTAAAAAGTTAGAAGAAGAAAAGAAAAAACTAAAAGAATTACAATCATAATGATAATTAAGAAGAAATTAAAAATAGTTTCTTCTTTTTTTTCGACAAATTATTTGATTAGTATTTGTTACTATATACGTGGTGATGATATGAAAAGATTATTTTTATTTATGGCAGTAGCAGTTGTTTTAGGAACATTTACAGGAAAGTTTTTATTTTCTAAAGTTAAAAGTGATAGTACTGTTTTCTCAGAAAGAGAAGATATTTACTTCTTACAAGAAGGAGTGTATTCATCAGAAGAATCACTTAACTCTAATACAAAGAATATTAATCCTAAGTTAGTTGTTAAGGAAGATAATAAATATTATGTTTATGTAGGAATAAGTAAAAATTTAGAAGTTATTAAAAAAATAAAAAATATATATGATAAGAAAGGGTACCCGACATATCAAAAATTAGTTAAAGTAGGTAATACTGAGTTTCTAAGTAACGTTGAACAATATGATCTGTTATCTAAAGGGGCAAATAAAGATAATGATTTATTAACTATTCAAGATGTTGTTTTATCTAATTATGAAGAATTAGTTAAGGGATAATTCTATTTTTTTCTAATAATATATACGAGGTGGTAGAATGTATCGTGTAAGGGAATTGCCTAAAATAGAAAGACCTAGAGAAAGACTTTTAGAAGTAGGTGCTTCTAATTTAAGCAATGAGGAACTTTTAGCAATTATCTTGAAAAATGGAACTACATCTAAAAATGTAAAACAATTAAGTGGAGAGGTATTAAAAGAATTTGGTGGAGTTTATGAATTAAAAAATGTAACAGTTGAAAGATTAAAAAAAATAAAAGGAATAGGAAATGTAAAAGCAATAGAAGTAGTTGCGGCAATTGAATTTGGAAAAAGAATATTTTTATCAAAAAAGGATCATAATAAAAAGAGAATGATGAATGCTAAAACAATTTGGGAAGAGACTAAATATTTGTTTTATGATAAGAAACAAGAAAATTTATATTGTCTTTATTTTGATAATAAGCAGAAACTAATAGGAAAGAAATTAATGTTTATTGGTACAATTAATAGAATTATTGTTCACCCTAGAGAGATATTTAAAGAAGCTTATTTGTTAAGTGCATCAAGTATTGTTTGTATTCATAATCATCCATCAGGAGATGTAACTCCTTCAAGAGAAGATAAAGAATTTACTAAAAATTTAGTAGAAATAGGAAAAATACAGGGGATACCAGTAGTGGATCATATTATCGTTAGTGAAGATGAGTATTATAGTTTTTACGATTCTTTTGATAAATTTTAGGTTTTATTATTGTAAGAAAAAATAAATTATATTATAATAGGTAAGAGTTCAAGAGGTGATGTTAATGTATCATAGACGTCAGAAAAAACAAAGAAATATTATTATTTTTATTAGTTCGATAGTTATTTTTTTATTACTTTCTGTTTCACTATATTTTAATCATAACGATAATATTATTGAGTCTTATTTAAAGGATATTTGTATGGTTGTAGAAAAGGTAGTTATGTATCCTTTTACAACTTTAAATAAAGAGAAGGGCGAAGATTTATCAAAGAGTTATGTAATACAAAAAAATGTAAATCAGTCTTTAGAAAATGAAATACAAGAGTTGAAAAATGCTTTGGAATTAAAAGAAACATTAACTGAATATGATAGTATAACTACTACAGTTTTATCTAGAAATAAGAGTTATTGGTTTAATACTGTTACAATAGATAAAGGAAGTAATTCTGGTATTAAGAAAGATATGGCTGTTGTTACGAAAAATGGATTTGTAGGTAAGATTCATAAAGTTAGTAAAAACTCTAGTGAAGTAAAATTAATTACAGCTGATGATGTTAATTATAAAGTATCAGTTTCTATAACAACATCTAGTGGTGATACTAATGCAATTTTAAATGGATATGATAAAAAATCAGGTCTTTTAAAGGTTGTAGGTGTTGATAAAACTTCTGATGTAAAAGAGGGAGATGTTATTTTAACTAGTGGACTTGGAGGAAAGGAACCTAGAGGAATTTATATAGGAATTGTTAATGGGATTAAAACTGATAAATATAATTTAAGTAAAACTTTATATTTGAAAACAGGACAAGATTTTTCTAATATACATTACTTAACTGTATTAAAGGAGAAAACATCATGATAGTATGTATGATTATATTGGTTGTATCCTTTTTACTTGATGGGATTTTAACAAACTTTTTACCATTTAGTGTAGGGGATTTATCACTTTTTACACCACTTACAACAATAGTTGCGATAGTTGTTTTATATCCACTTTTTTATAAACAAGAAAAAAAATATTATATTTTGAGCTTTGTAACTGGTATTATTTACGATTTATTTTATACAAATTTATGGTTTTTTGATGGCTTTATGTTTTTATTTATTGCGTTTATAGTATGCTATTTATCTAGAGTTATGGGAGATAATTATTTAAAAATATTACTACAAATTCTTGTAATAATAATTATTTATGAGATAAGTTTTGCATTACTTATTGCTTTGTTTAATTTAGTACCTATGACAATAGAGAGATTGCTTTATAAAATATCTCATAGTCTTATATTAAATTTAATTTATGGAGAGGTACTATACGTAATTATAAAAGCTTTACCTAAAAAAGCTAAGAAAATAAGAATTAGTTAGCATAATTCTTTTTTTTTGTCATATTATTTTGTAAGGAGATTAAATAATATGAATATTAATGATTATCGTAGTAGTACTAGTAAAAAGGTAGAAAAGAGATTGGTTTTAAAAAAGAGTGTACGTAAATTTATAAATCGATGTTTAATAGTTATTATTTTATTTTTAGGTTGTTTAATTATGGTTAAAAGTAATACTTCTTTTAAAAGTAAAATAATTGATTATGTGTATTCTGATAGTTTTAAGTTTACAAAGTTAAGATCTATTTATGAAAAATATTTTGGAAAAATACTTTCAGCAGATAAGGTTGTTCCTGAAGAAAAGAAAGTTTTTAATGAAAAAATAAGTTATAATTCAGCAAATGTATATAAAGATGGAGTTAAGTTAGCAGTTAGTTCTAATTATATGGTTCCAACACTAGAAAGTGGTATTGTAGTATTTATGGGAGAAAAAGAAGGATATGGTAATACTATAATTATAGAGCAAATAGATGGGATTGACGTTTGGTATTCTAATATTAAATCTAATCAAGTAAAAATGTATGATTATGTAGAGAAAGGTTCCATGCTTGGAGAGGTTAGTGGTGATACTTTTTATATGGTGTTTCAAAAAGATGGGAATTATTTAAATTATAAAGACTATATCTAGATATTTTTATGTTAGTCCCATTTTTTTAATATTTTCACTTTTAGCAGTATTAATAGGGGCATTTATGCCATTTTTATTATTGGTAGGTTTAATATTAATACATGAAGTAGGACATTTTCTTACTGCTTTCTTATTAGGAATAGAAGTAGATAAGATTTATTTGTATCCATTTGGAGGAATATCAAAATTTAATATTTCATTTAATGAATTATTATGGAAAGAGTTTTTAATACTTGTAATGGGACCTATAATGCAAGTAGTGGGGTATATATCTATTATTCATATTTCGTATTTTTCATCTTATTTTGATTTAATTAGAATCTATCATTATAGTATATTGTTTTTTAATCTATTACCTATATATCCATTAGATGGTGGTAAATTGTTGAATTTATTATTATCATATAGGTTTTCTTTTAAAAAGAGTTTTTTAATATCTATCTTTTTTTCATATTTTACTGTTTTTTTATTCTCAGTATATTTTTTATATAAAGATTTTTCACTTAATATTATAATAGTAATTAGTTTTTTAATTTATAAAGTTAGATCAGAGTTTAAGCAAAAAGATTATATGATGGATCGTTTTTTACTGGAAAGGTATTTATATAATTTTCATTTTAAAAGAAGAAAAAACATTTCAAATGTAGATGATTTTATGAGAAATTGTAATCATTTAGTAAAGAAAAATGGTAAATATTATACTGAAAAAGCTATTTTATCAAAGAAATTTAAGAATAAGTGTTGACTTTTAAAATTGGGCTATGCTATAATCTTATTACTGACTGAGTTATTGGTTAGTTAGAGATGGGGCATTAGCTCAGCTGGGAGAGCGTCACGTTTGCACCGTGAAGGTCAGCGGTTCGATCCCGCTATGCTCCACCATTTTGAATTTAACGTTGAGAAATCGACGTTTTTATTTTATCTGCCGATTTAGTTTAGTGGTAAAACAGATCCTTGGTAAGGATCAGAGACAAGTTCAATTCTCGTAATCGGCACCATAGGGAAATCCGCTCGAACTTTTTATAAGTTTCGAGAATAAATAGACAATCAATTCTAAATTAGGATTGATTTTTTTCTTGTTTAGAAAAAAGTCGTTTCAAGAAAGGATTGATTAAAATGGTTAATGTTATCAAGCAAGAAGTTAGAATGGAAGAATCATTAAGAAAGAGATTAGAGTTTATATGTGAATTTTGTAAGGTTAAATCAACAATTATTAATGGTAATTTAAGAATGATAGATAAAACTAATCTTACATATCTAGAACCACACAGAATTATAATTAATGGTATAACTTTCCTAGCTTTTAATTATTCTAATGAGATATTTATAGAAAACTTAAATAATAAAATTAAATTATCTGAATTAGAAAATTATTTAAAGAATATTTAACAAAAATTGACACTTAATACATTTTATGTTAGAATATGAAATCAATTAAGGGGGATTTCATATGTCAGAAAAAAAATACTTATTACTATTAAAGAAACAATTACAAAATAAAAGAGTAATTTGTGGATATAATCAAAATGATTTTGGACAAACTGTCATTACGACAGGTTCACCTAGAAAATATAATGATGATAAAATAACTTATGTAAATCAAAAATCAATGAGTGAATACGATTATATTTCAAAACAAATGCAATCTGCAAAGAGAAGATAAAATTATAAGGTGTCAGTAGTATTAAACAATTAATACTTTTGACACCTTTTTATATTAAGGAGTTGAAATTTAATGAATGAAGAAAAGAAAATAGCAGGACTTTATATTAGAGTTAGTACTGAAGATCAAGCAAGAGAAGGATTTAGTTTACCAGAACAAGAAAAAAGACTTTGTGCTATGTGCGAATATAAGAATTATGAAATTTATAAAGTTTATAAAGATGCTGGTATAAGTGCTAAAACCGGGAATAAAAGACCTGCATTTGAAGAATTATTACAAGATATTAAAGATAAGAAATGTAATACTATTGTTGTATTAAAACTAGATAGACTTACAAGAAGTGTTTATGATTGGGAAAATATTATTAAATTTTTAGAAGAAAATAATGCTTATTTAGATTGTGCTAATGATGATATAAATACTACTAATGCTAATGGAAAAATGATTTCAAGAATACTAATGAGTGTATCTCAACAAGAAATAGAAAGAACAAGTGAAAGGACGAAAGTTGGATTATCTGGAGCAATTAAAGCAGGACATATTCCAAATCAACCACCATTAGGCTTTAAAAGAGAAAATAAAAAGTTAATACCAGATTCATTAACAAAAGACATTATAGTTAGAATTTATGATTTATATTTAGAGGGTAATTCACATCAAAAAATATCTAATATTTTAAATGAAGAAAAAGTGCTTGGAAGAACTAATTGGCTAGATTCAACTATTCAAAAGATATTAAGTAATGAACTTTATAAAGGAGATTTTGTTCATGGTAAGAAAACTAAAAATCCTAAGTATTATGAAAATGTAGTTGAACCAATAGTATCAAAAGAAACATGGGGAAATTGTCAGTATCAGAAACTTAGGAACGCTAGACATTATGAAAGAACAGCAACTTATCTTTTTACTAATAAACTTAAATGTGCTAAATGTGGTAGATTTCTAGGTGGTTGTGCTACTACTAAAAAGAATGGTAATAAATACTATTACTATAAGTGTGAACATTGTAAAACTTATTTTAGTGAAATAGATATTGAAGAACAATTAAAGTGGTTTTTAATAGAATTAAATAAGCAAGATGAATTAATTAATGATTACTATGCACCATTTATTAAATCTAAATTAGATAATAAACAAATTGATTATGATAAAGAGATAAAAGATTTAGATAAACAATTAGATAGAATTAAAACTGCTTATATTAAAGGTATTTTAAAAATTGAAGATTTTCAAAATGAAATTAATCAAATTGAATTTAATAAAAAAGAATTAAATAAAAAATGGCAAGAACAAAAACAATATGAAAATTTGAGTTTTACGGTTGATGATTTATTAATAATTCAAGATAAACAACAAATAGATGAATTTATGAATCCATATTTATTCTTTATAAATATAAATAAATGGTTAGAAACACCTAGAGATAAAAAACAAAAGTTATTTGCAAAATATATCGACTTTATCACAATAGATAAAGTTGATAAAAAAATAAATATAACTGGTGGTGATTTTAGAGAATCATTTTTAGCCGATATGAGAACAAATCATAAAGAATATGGAATACCTTATAACTTTAATTTATTTGAAGATGATTATGGTTATCCTCTTAAAATGTATTGGGAATTAAGAACAGAGGAACAAGCAGAAAAATACTTTAAAAAATTGTCTAAAACACTTGGAAGTGATTATAAGTTAAATTATTATGTTGGAGAAACTGATGATGACTTAAATGCTATATCATTTGAAAGTTCTTGTGAGATAGAAAAAATAATAAGAGTAATTGCAATAGATCCTAGAGATAGATACAAAAAAGGTAATTTAAGACTTGGAGTAATAACAATAGATTTATCAAATGTAATTGCACCTAATGGTAAACAAGTTTATAAGGAATACTTTGATAAAGTTAAAGAGGTATTGAAAGATAATGAGTTATGCAATATTTAGAAGTGAATCAATAAATACACTTAAAGATTTAGGAGAAATTGGTGCTCATAATAAAAGAGATAAAAGTCTTATAAGTCTAATCCTGATATAGATATGTCTAGGTCTAAAAATAATATAGAAATCGTTCCTCTTAACGAAAGATATTCCAAAGGTTATTATGAACTAGTTAAAGAATATAAAAAAGAATATGAAGAAAAACAAAAAACAACAAGAGAAGATCGAAGAAAGCCATTTGATAAAATGTTAGATGATTCAAATAGTGTTGTTGCTGATGAATTAATGTTTACTAGTGATAATGATTTCTTTAAAAATATGAGTAAAAAAGATATTAAAAAATGGGCTGATTCTTGTATGGAATTTGTTTATAATGATTTAGGTTATACCAAGGAACAAGTTTTACATAGTGTCGTTCATATTGACGAAAAAACACCACACTTACATTGTGTAGTTGTGCCTTTAATTAAGAAATTTGATAAAAGAACTAATACTGAAAAATATACTATTTCTAAAAAGCATTATATGAAGTCTGGAGAGTATATTAGTGAACTTCAAGATAAATATTGGAAAAGAATGAATGATAATGGTTTTAAATTAGAAAGAGGTATTAAAAATAGTGATAATGAACATATTTCCATTAAAGAATTTAAAAAACTAACAAAAAAACTAGATGTTCGTATGGAAAAACAAAATCATTTAATGACTAGAGATTATGAAATACTAGAAGAAAAATTAAAAACATCTAAACCAACTCTTACTGGTAAAGAAGTTAAAATTGATAAAGAAACTTATGATACTTTAAAAGACTTTATGAACACTTCTAAAAGAGTAATTAAAGATATGCCAAACAATCAAGCGTTATTTGAAGAATTAAATGATTATACTAATCATTATAGAGAAATGGAACAAAAGAATAGACATTTACAAGTAGAAATAAGAAGATTAGAAAATAAAAATGAAGAACTACAAACTGAAAATAGAAGGCTTCATAACTTCTTAAATGTAATGTTACAAACTATCAAAAAGTTCTTTAATAAATTATTACATATTGGAAGTGAAAAAGATAAAGATAATGTAGTTGAAGAAATAACTTCTTATCATGGTCTAGGTTATTATAATGATAGAGATTTACACGATATAGCAGATGATACACCTAGAGAAGAAGAAATAAATAGTTATATCTATGAACAAAATTATGGAATTGATAAAGATTATGATGATAGAGATATAGACATATAAAAAGACAAGCAGAGTCTTGTCAGTAATATCTATTTCCAATAGATAAAACACACTTCTCTATTGGCAGAGCCAATAGGTGTGCAAAGGGAATATTCCCTTTTGAAACCCTAAAACATAATTAAGCAAGAACTCCTTGTTCAAACCATAATTATGTTTTTTTTAATTGCAATAAATTACAATTATTTATTTTCAAAACTTCGTAATGAAAATAAAAGAAAAAAGTCTATCGCCACTTACAAAATTACTTCGTAATTTCATAACGTGCCACGACTTTTATCTTCTTATAGGTTTTAATTTTTTAACTGGTCCTTCTTCTTTATGAGGTTTAAATGCATTCATTTTTTCATGCCATTCAATAGCATCAATTAAAGAATTATCACCTCTATCATCTAGAACATCCCAATATTCTCTAGGTAACACATGTTCAGAAACCCCAGAAAATGATCTATGTCCTGATTGTTGCTCAGCCCTAAATTGTCTTCTTCTTTTTTCTAACTCTTTTGGATCTGTCACTTCTTTGCCGTAAGCATAAAATGTTACATCCTCAGCCATTGTTTCTTTCCATCCAAATAATTCGCAGTTATCTTTAGCAAATCTACCTGTAAAGAATGTATTTCTTATTTTTAAGATATCTTCAAATGTTAGTTCTCTATTGTATCCAAAATATTCAAGTAATGCTGCTAAATTACAAGCATCTTTTATTACTATACTCTTTTCTCCAAGACTTAAACAAATATTATCATCAGTAACATTAAGTATAGGATAATTAGGGCTTTGATATAATAAATCATTTGATAATAACTCTTCATTTGGAACAAATAACATACTTCTATAAGAAAACCAACTACCAGTATCTAACATTCCAGGCTTAGTTCTAAAAAAATCAGTATCTCCATTATAACGATAAATATTATCAGTTCTTACAACTTCCCCGACATAAATATTATCTCTGTTTACTTTGTAATTTCTATTTTCCATAAAAACCCTCCTTCTTGGTAGTGTATTATAGCACATATTTCATAATTTTTTACAAATTTTATGTTTTTTGTTATTTTTCTATTAAAAATGTGGTACAATCTAATCAGTTAGTAAGTTATTACTACCTATTAATGTTTGTAAGAAAAGTTATTCAACTTCTTCTTCACAGGCACCACTAGAGAATCTGTTCGAACTATTCGAAATTTAAATATATTCAGTCTGAAAAAAGACTGATTTTTATATGATAAAAAATTTCAATGAATTATTTAACTGATTGTGTTAAAATACCTAGAATGTTAAATATCTTGTTATAACAGAATGTTGATATAATTACACTTATTTATTATAATATTTTAAGGGGAGTTACTATGATAGTAGAATTTAAAAACAATGATTGTTTCAACAAAGTAAAAGACATCTTAATTAGAGATGAAAATAAATTACTAAAAATATTTTATGGTTCAAATTTTGATTTATATATAGATATCTTTGGAGACCATAATATTGATGAAAATGGGAATTACAGTGCCACCTTTTCTATAAATCAAAGTCAAGAAATTTATCAGTATTTTGAAATTCTTATAGATAATATAATTAAATGTAAAGTATTTGATGTAAGTGAAATTGAATCAGAAATATACGATACTAAAGAACAAACAAATGAATTATTGAAAAATAACAATATTTATAATAGATTAGTACAGGATTCTGCAATTGTTTGGTATAGCGATAATATATATGATGAAAAAGCTAACAAATTAAAAATAAAAAAGAAAGATGATGAAATAATATTAACCTTTACTGATAATCCTGATGATTCTACATTTGGTTTTGGTATAAGAATATGTAATTCAGGATCAAAATACGCCCCATTTAATTTATGTTTTATGAATTTATTTAACCAACTTCAAGTATTAAATAAAAAAGATGAACAAAAAAAATTGGTTCTAAAATAATTGTAGGTGGCTACAATGTTCATACCAGATTAATGTTTATTCAAACTACTTAATCTAGTTTATTTTTTTATAAAAATGTACAATAATTAATAAATATTGTGCATTTTTTGTAATTACTATTGTAATGATAATGATAAATAGAACGATAGATTTAGATGAAAAATATAAATGGTAAAATTTAAAGATTTTTGAAAATTACCTGATTTAAGTATAGAAACAATTTTTTAATAGCATATAATCTGGTTTTGAATTTATACTTTTTTTTGAATATATTATCAGTTTGATATATGACTTATTTTTATAATTAAAAATTAACTGATAAAGATGATAGAAATAATGCTATTTATCAAAAATAAATTATTGGATATTAAAAGGACGATTAAAAAATAGTCCTTTTGTTATTTTTTAGAGTGATAGATTTTTTTGTGATGATAAAGAATTCAAGGCTTTCATTTGGATTTGTTTTCCATTTAATAGCTCGTTTTGGGGAATGCCAATAGCGTTTGAAATATCATATATGAGCCATTCATTTCTACAATTACTTTGTTTAATTATTTCTAAGAAATATTGTGTTGACTGGGCTTTTGAGAAATCATATTTAGCAGTAATAACCTCCATACAGCCTCTTATAAATAGGTAAGAAGAAATATAAGATAGTCTAAAAGAACATGACTTGTTTGGCAATATTTCTTCTGATCCAAAACTTCCGTCTTTTTCTGAATTTAATAGTTCGTGTGCAGTTAATATTTGATTTTCATTCAATTTTTGTATTACTTCTCTATGTTCATCAAAAATTTCTTCTAAATCTAAAGCAAATAGGGGTAGAGCTTCAGCAAAACCTTCACAAATTGTTTGATTGGTTGAGAAAAATTGACTATGTATGATGTGAGAAAGTTCGTGTATTTCGTTTTCTATTCTTGAAATGTTATCTTCTTTTTCTGGTCTGTTTTCTAGTAAATTTTGACTTAAACCATAAGCCCAATTAAAACCATCTATATCATAACAACTGACTGGTTTTCCATTTCCTTTACCTTTATCAAAGATTGCTGGTATTCTTAGTAATTTAGAATAATTATTATCAGGAACTACATAAATATATAATATTGGTTTTGCGTTTCCAGGGTACTTAATTTCTAGTGTATTTATCATATTTAAATACATCTGAATATTTTTTAAATAATTATTATAATAACCTTGATCGTATTTTTGAGCTAATTCTTTTGATAGTCTAACTTTAATTTCTTTACTAAAGATTCTTAGTTCTGAATTATTTATATATTCTCTTAGTAAATCTTGTTCATACATATTAAATCCTCCATTAAACAATTTATTATATTATATCATAAGTTACTACTTTAGAAAATAGTCTTGTTTAATGATTGTTTTGATAAAAAAATATAAATTTATGGAACTAACAACATTAGGAATTATTATACATTGTTAGAATAAAAAGACGACAGGTTATTTTTTAAAATAACTTTGATATCAGTTTTATAGCAATATAGAAAACTTAAACTATCGTAATTATACTGTTCTATCTATGTTTTCAGGAATATGCAATTGTGATATAATGTATATGTTAATTATGACATAAATTATTTTTTTCAAAGAAATGTGAAAATATTTTAGGAGGGTTTTATATGAAAAGTGAAGAATTAATAAAACTTAGAGAAAATTACAATGAATTAATAAATGAGAGAAATAAAATACTTGCATTGAAATCAAAAATAGAAGAATTGGAAAATAATTCTGTAGTAAAAGAATATTTAGCTACTATTGCAGAATATGAAACGAATAAAGCTAAGCATATTGATCCTATAGAACAAGAGGAAGATTCTTATTTTGTAAGAATGGCAGTTAGTAGGACAGATATTACACCAAGAGATGATTATTATGTTTATATGGGAACTTATAAATATACTAATGAAATAGATATAGTTCATGCTGCACATGATATAAGAGTAAATAGAGATGATAAAGATGCTGATTATGTAGTCTATTCTAATTTAGAGGCTAAAAGTCATAGTCTTGGTGGAACTGTTGAAATTCCTTACTCTAAAGCTGATGAGTTTGAATCTACTCATAAAATAATAGTTCCTAAAAATGTAGTTAGCAGAGATTCTTATTTTTATAAACTACAAGAAGAATATTATGAAACTGCTATTTTGGAGTCAGAGGATAAGGCAATAGAAAAAGTTCACAGATTAGTAAGAAAACATAAATAAATATTATATATGATTGGGTGATGAGTATGTTTGAGATAAAAGTTGAAAATAAACTATTATATCCAGTTAGTTCTTTGTCGCATGCTAATATTGATCATATATTAGATGAATGGATAAGATTTTTATCCTATGTTAGTCATGATGATGAGAGCTTTTTTAATAAATTAAATGGTAAGTCATTAGAACAAATAACTAAAGATGAAATGAAAAGATATCTCAAAATTAAAGAACAAAAACTAATGGCTGATTTGTTTATTAAGTATAAGAATAAAGATTGTATAAAAAAAGAGCATGATTGTGTATGCGAATATATGAGGAATTCTTTAGAAGATTTTATGAGAAGTAGATTAACTGAGGATGAATTGAATGAATCATATAAAACTTTAGCTATCTTTAGAAAAAAAGAAATACCAGAGTTAGAAGAATATATAAAAGATAAAATGAGTAATTATAATAATTTAACCCTTGTTGATGCATACATTTTATATGAAGTTAGGGAAATTAGATATAATAAAAAGACTGATGAGATAAATAATAAGATTATAAATAAACAAAAGGTACAAGAAAAAATTTTAAGAAAAAGCTTAGTTAAAGACTATGGATTGAAATGAAAATATTACGATATTTCAATATTTATGATTTATTTTAGAATTGTTGATATTTTATAGGGGTTATTTATTATGAAGAGAAAATTAGAAATAGATGAGTATGTTTTTTCTTATAGAAAAGAAGATTTAAAAAATGCAATATTAGAATATGATTTTGATAATATTACTTTAGTATCGTATAAAGATGGAGTGAAGTTTGAGGATCATAAGCCATTAATAAATTTCAATATTATGGCAAATAGTAGTAATAAAAAATATAGTTTTTCTTTTAGTTTGTTTGGTGATTTGGTAACTTTAAATAAATTTTCTAATGTAATTAAAATTAACGATTACATAGTTCCTGGTGAAGTATTCTTTATTGATGATGGTATATGTAAAATTCTTGACGATGAATTAAAAGATAATATATACAAGTATACTCCCACTTTCTTTGTAGAAAAAATAAATGACAATAAATTTGTATTTAAAATTCAATATGATGATATCTTTATTTGGTTTTTAAGTGACTTTACATAGGTTTTTGTCACTTTTTTTATTTGTTTTCATATATATAACTAGAGGTGTAAAATAATGAACCAAAGTACATATACAGTGCAATCTGGAGATACTTTATATGGTATTTCTAGGCAACATAATACTAGTGCTCAAAGAATTAGGAAACTTAATAATTTGACTAGTGATAATTTAGTACCTGGACAAGTTTTAATTGTTTCTGATAATGATGCTACTAATCCATCAGAGTGTGTTATCTACACAGTAGAAGCTGGAGATAGTTTATATGAAATAGCAAAGAAGTATGATACTACTGCAGATTTAATAAAAGAATATAATGGACTTGAAAGTAATGATTTGAGTATTGGTCAAGAATTAAGAATTCCTTGTTATATTGAAGATAATGATAATTCTGATTTGCCAGAATACGTTAATTATACAGTTGAAGCTGGAGATAATTTATATGATATAGCAGAAAGATTTGGTACTACTGTTGATAAGATAAAAAAAGATAATGATTTGAAGAGTAATACATTAACAGTTGGTACAGTGTTAATTATAGATGATAAGAAAAAAATATCATCAATTGAGGAATGTTACGGACCAGATTTTGATGTTCCATTATCATCTACTTATGTAGTTCAAAGTGGAGATAGCCTATATAGTATAGCAAAGAAGTTTGGAACTACGGCTGATAAAATTAAACAATTAAATAATCTAAATAATAATATTCTATCAGTAGGACAAGAGATTGTTATACCATCAGTAGCCTTAAGCGAAGTTACTATCTATAAGGTTCAGAGTGGAGATAATTTATATGATCTTGCGAAAAAATTTGGTACAAGTGTTAGTGAATTAAAAGATTTAAATAATCTTAAGAGTGATTCTTTATCAATTAATCAAGAATTAAAGGTTCCAGCTGTTAATATTGGGGAAACTACATACACAGTCAAAAGTGGAGACAGTTTGTATAGCATAGCTAAAAAATTTAATACAAGTGTTGATTCATTAAAAAAGAAAAATGGACTAGGTAGTACTATGTTAAGTATTGGTCAAGTTTTAAAGATATAGGGGGTTAATTATGAATGAAGTTTTCTTTACAAGGGAGAAGTTTCCAGAATTTTCTTTAGAGAATAGTGGTTCTGGTATTTTAAAAGTACAAGCTATTGCTACTAATCAAGCTTTTCCTCTACAGGGAGTTGAAATAGAAATATCAAAAGATATTAATGGAGAAAAAGTAATTTTTTTCCAAGGGGTTACGGATAGTAGTGGTATTATTGATCAAATAGTTTTACCTGCTAAAGTTCCTAAAAAAGTAGTAGAGGAAGCAAGTGATGTTATTTTTACGACGTATACTGTAACAGCTAAATATCCAGATTCTGATTTAAAAAGAGTATATGAGGTTGGAATATTTGATAATATAAAAGTAATTCAGCCTATTAAGTTTTCAGCAATGAATATAATAGAGGGTGGAATGGAAAATGAATAATGTTATAAATTATCCGACTATTCCAACAGAAATCGTAGTGCATTTGGGAGCACCTGATGAAGCGGCTAAAAATATTAGTATTCCATTTATTGACTATATAAAAAATGTGGCGTCTAGTGAGATTTATCCAACATGGCCTGATGCTGCGATTGAGGCTAATATTCTAGCACAAATATCATTTGCTTTAAATAGAATTTATAATGAATGGTATCCAAGTAGAGGTTATAGTTTTGATATAACATCCTTACCTGCTTATGATCAATCATATATAGAAGATAGGCAAGTGTTTGATGCTGTTTCTAGAAAAGTAGATGATTTATTTAATAATTATGCATATAGAAGGGGCCAAATTCAACCGTTAAATGCAATATATTGTGATGGAAAAAGTACTACTTGTGAAGGATTATCACAATGGGGGACTGTAAGTCTAGCTAATCAGAATAAAACACCATTAGAGATACTAAGACATTATTATGGTGATGATATTGAAATATTTGAAAATGCTCCGACAGGGGAATTAATAGGCGTTTATCCAGGTTATCCAATAGAACTTGGTAATGCAGGTGATAAAGTTCGAGTTATTCAAAGAGAATTAAATAGGATTTCTAACAATTATCCAGCTATACCAAAAATACCAAAAATAAACGGAGTTTTTGGTACTTATACAGAAGATAGTGTAAAAAAATTTCAAGAAATATTCAATTTGAAAGTAACTGGTATAGTTGATTACGCAACTTGGTATAAAATAAAATATGTTTATAACGCTGTTAAGAGAGTTAATGATATATATTCAGAAGGAATTTTAGAAGAAGAGGAAATATTTGATTATGGTAATTCTTTAAAGTATTCTGATGTCGGTTTAGGAGTAGAGGTACTTCATTATGTTTTAAGAGCAATAGCTTATTTTGATCCGGATTTACCAACTTTAAAACTTAATAGTGTTTATAATGATAATACCAAAACAATGGTTATTAATTTTCAAAACAAATATGCACTTCCTGCAACAGGTGAAGTTGATGCAACTACTTGGAATAAAATAGTTGAGGTGTATGAAGGAATAATAAAAAATCTTCCTTCTAAATATGCAAAGTATGAAGACGAATTTTTTCAAGGTAGGTTACTTGCTTTAGGAATGGAGGGGGAAGATGTTAGAATTATTCAAAAATTTTTATTAAAAATCTGTCAAAAATTCAAAAATATTCCTGGAGTAAGAGTTAGTGGTATATTTGATGATATTATGGAACGTTCTGTAAAAAAACTACAATCAATTTTTGATGAAGAAGTGACAGGAGTAATAGATCCAGTTACTTGGTATAATATAGTTGAATACTCTAAAAAGGATTCAATATAGTCTAACTAAATAATCTGATATTTATATAATTCATATATTATACTAAATAGTAGGAATGATTTTATTCGATTATTACTATTCTTCTTGATTCATTCATTTCACTATTATGAGAAAACATTTTAGTTGTTTTCTTTTTTTTAATAAGTAATAAATTGTATACAATTTAAATATTATAAGATATAATCATTGTTATGAGGAGGAAAAGTATGAAGAATAAAGTTTTATTAGGAATAATGTGCTTTTTAGTTTTTGTTTGTACTATAGGTTGTACAAATAAAAAGGAAAGTAAGACCACAAATAAGGAAGAGGTAAAGAGTGTAGAAAAGGAAACAACGGTAAAGTCAAAGTGTTCATATTATAAATGTTTATCAAAAATGTCTTTAGATAATACATTAGATGAATTGAATGATATAGTTGGTTTTGATGCTACTAAAGTAGAAAATACTACTAGTAGTATATTTGATAAATATGAATATGATTTTGGTAATGATAAGGTAATGACAGTGTCTATCAACAATGAAAAAATATCATCAATAAAGATAGAATATGATAAAAAAGAGTTAAAAAACAAAAAAGTTACACTTGATAACTTATCAGATGTTAAAGCTAAGATAAATGATGGAGTAAGTTATGATGAGTTTAAAGAAGCAGTTGGTGGTGTTGATGGAACACTTATAGAGTTGAGTTCTTGGAATAAGTATGTTTGGGTAGCAGGAGATGGTAGTAGTTATATTACAGGATCTTTTGGAAAAGACGGAAACTTAAAATTCTTTAATGGTTTAGGTTTTAAGTAAAATGAAGGTATAGTAAATTAATTTTTACTATATTTTTTTATTATTTTCACGGAATTACACATACTAATAATGGTGATTCTATGAAAAGAAAAATAATTTTTTCACTATCAATAATTATTATTTCTATTTCTAGTATTTTATTTATTAAGTATGGGAAAATGTTTAGTATTAGAAAATATTATGGGAAGAGTGTAGTGGTAACAAGAGATTCAAAACTTTATTCATCATCTTTTAAAGAAGTTGGTAATGTTTCTAAGGGCGTTTTTTTGAATTTAGATAAGTTAAGTAATTCTTTATACTTTAAAATTAAGGGTACCGATTATTATATATATTATGAAAATGTAAAAAGAGAAAAAAAGAAAGAAACTTATTTAAAAGACTATTTACCATTTGATAAGAATATAAAGACTAATAAAAATGTAGTTTTAAAGAAGGAAGGAAAAGATGCTTTAAAAATAGATAATGGTATTAGTTTACCAATAAAATATGTTGGTACTGATTATTATTATGTTTCTTTTTTAGGAGATGAGTATCAGGTTAATAAAAATGATGGTGTTATAGAGGATAGTAAAAATACAAGTGAAGAGGAGGCATCTTTTATTAGTGTTTTATATTTTAATAATGCCTCATCTTCTAAAATTAAAGAAGTACTTTCTTATCTAAAGGATAATAAATATGAGTCTATTAGTTTAGATGAATATAAAGGGTGGTTAGAGGGAAGTATTAGATTGAAGAAAAAGACAGTATTACTTACTACTTCTGAAAATATAGATAATAACTTATTAAAAAAGTATAAATTTAATATTGAGAATGTATCAAATAACTCTATATTTACTTTTATTGATTCTAATATAAAGACTACTAAAGATACTAATATTGATTCTATAAATAGATATGTGGTATCAGATGATACATCATTAGATATGGTAGAGAAAATGATAAATGGTGTTAATATAAATGAAAGTAGTAATCAATCAGTTGCGGTTTTAAATTACCATTTCTTTTATGATTCTAATAGTGAAGTATGTAATGAATCTATATGCTTAGATAGTAAAAAGTTTGAGCAACATTTAACATATTTAAAGGAGAATGGTTATAAAGCTTTAACTATGAATGAATTTATAGGGTGGAAAAATGATAAAACTGATATTCCTGAAAAATCAGTTTTGATTACTATTGATGATGGTGCTATGGGAACTGGTAAGCTTAATGGTAATAAGTTAATACCACTACTTGAAAAATATAAGATGCATGCAACTTTATTTTTGATTACAGCATGGTGGAATAAGGAAGATTACAAATCTGATTACTTGGAAGTTGAAAGTCATGGTGATGATTTGCATATAGTTGGTGAATGTGGTAAAAATAAAATTTATTGTTTAAGTGGAGAAGATATTTTTAATGATTTAAATACGTCTATAAATAAATTAGGTACAAAAAAAGCGTTTTGTTATCCATTTTACTCCTATAGTGATAGTGCAATAGAACAGATAAAAAAAGCAGGATTTTCTGTAGCGTTCGTAGGAGGTAATAGAAAAGCAATAAGAGAAGATGATTCATATTTAATTCCTCGTTATCCTATTCAAAAAGATATATCTATGGAAGAATTTATAAAAATAATTTCATAAAAGTGTATAATTGTGTAAAGTTATGACAATTGACTTAGTCACTTTTTAAAATTTATTATATAATACTAAAACGAGGTGGAGGTGATAGGAAATGTATTGTAAAAAATGTGGAGTATTAAATGAAGATGATGCACTATTTTGTAAAAAGTGTGGAACTAGTCTTGTTTTAGAATATGAAGATGATGATTACCAAAATTTAGAGAAGAATAAATCAAAAAATAAAAAGGCAAAAGCTAGTAAAGCAAAGACTAAAACAAAAGTGAAAAATAAAGTGAAGAAAGTAAAACAGAAGAGTAATAGGCAAAATAACAAACGTGGTAATAACAATGTTATAGTAGAAAGAAAAATGGGATTATTTTCTAAGATAGTTATGTTTTTACTAGTTTTATTAGTAATAGCTTTGATGGTTGTATGTGGTGGATTAGGTTACAAAATATATAGTGATGCTAATATAGAAGTTCCTAATGTTATTAGTATGTCTTATGATGAAGCATATAATACTCTTAGGGGACATGAACTAAATGTAGAAAAAGTTGATAAAAAAGTTACTGATTCAACTCAAGTTGGTGTTGTCTTAGATCAAAATAAAAAGGCAAATAAAAAGGTTAGTAAGAATACAATTATAAAAGTTTATGTTGGGGTTTTAGATGATACAGAAGTAGTAATGATTAATGTTGTTGGTATGAATATTGATAAAGCTAAAAATTCTTTGAATCACAAAAATATTTCATATAAGATTTCCTATCAAGATGTTTCAGAAGGAGAAAATAATGTTGTTTTAAAACAATCAATTTCTTCAAATACTAAAGTAAAAAAGGGACAAGTAGTATCGTTAGTTGTTAGTAAGTTAAATAAAAGTACAAATGATACTATAGATACTGATAAGAAAAGTGATGACTTAAATAATGAAGATGATGATTCTGACTCAAATGATATAGAAAATAATGATTAGACAACAAGGAGGAATGATATAATGGAGAGAAGAACATTTGATAAGATAGTAGAAGAAAAGGTGGAAAATGCAGAGTACGTAGTTGAATCAGCTAAAGAGTATAATGTTGTTATTCCTGGACTTTCAGAAATGGAAGCGGTTTTGAAAAATCCAGTTGAAGCAGTGAAGGAGGAGGTTGTTGATCTTGCTAACTTGGCTGCATCTGTACATGAAATTGGTCTTCCAACGGAGGATCCAGCAGTAGAGAGGTTTGCTAAAGAAAAATTAGGAATGCAACCTTCTGAATTTGGAGAAATTATAAATGATTCAAATTCTGGAGAAGAAGTTCAAGTTAGAATTTTAGAAGCTATGGAAACTCCACAGGAAATTATAGAAGAAGTGACTGGAAAAACTACTGGCAAAGCAAAATAAATTTTAATGTTATGACGAGAAATCGTCTTTTTTCGTTGATGGATTATTGTAATAAAAATTGAATAAATATATTAAAGTAATGCGTTATATTAATACTTATGTTATAATGTAAGAACGAGGTGACTTGTTATGAAAGTACTTCTTTATACAGAAGGATTGAAAGCTATTGGTAAGAGTGGATTAGGTCATGCAATTGAACATCAAAAAAAAGCACTTGCTTTAGCAAATGTTAATTACACATTAGATAATAATGATTCATATGACATACTACACATTAATACATATTTTATTAAATCTTATTTTGTAGTGAAACGTGCAAAAAGACATGGTAAAAAAATAGTTTATCATGCACATTCTACAGAAGAAGACTATATTAATGGGTTTATCTTTTCAAGACAGACTGCTAAGTTTTTTAAGTGGTGGTTAGTTAAATGTTATATGCTTGGGGATGTCTTAGTTACTCCTACAGAATATTCTAAGAAATTAATTTCTTCATATAAACATTTAGAGAATAAAAAAATATATAGTATATCTAATGGGATAGAATTAAATTTTTTTGAAAGAGATGAAAAGCTAGGAAAAGAATTTAGAAAGAAGTACGGTTTTACAAAGAAGGATAAAGTAATAATAGGTATTGGTTTATATATAGAGAGAAAGGGAATTGTTGATTTTGTAGAACTTGCTAAAAGAATGCCTGAATATAAATTTATATGGTTTGGTTATTCTCCATTAGCGGCTGCAACAAAGAAAGTAAGAGATGCAGTGAGGACAAGGCTTGATAATTTGCAATTTCCTGGTTATGTTGAACAAGATGAAATAAAAGGGGCGTTATCTGGTTGTGATTTATATATATTTCCAACTCTTGAAGAGACTGAAGGTATACCAATAATTGAAGCTTGTGCTTGTAAGACTCCATCTATTATTAGAGATATTCCAATATTTGAAGGTTGGTTAGAAGATGGAAAAAATGTATATAAAGCAAAAGATGTAGATGAGTTTGAATTAAAGATTAAGAAAATTATCGATAAAGAGTTACCTGATTTAACTAAAGAGGGATATAAAATTGCAAAGGCAAGAGATCTAAAAAATGTTGGGAAACAATTAAAAGAAGTCTACAAATCTTTAGAAAAATAAAAAAAGAGAGTGATTTCTCTTTTTTATTTGTACCTATATTTTCTTGGCTTTTCCATAGATATATTAATTAATATTCCTACTATAATCATATATGATAGAAGACTTGAACCACCATAACTAATAAATGGAAGGGTTATACCGGTAATTGGTAATAATCCAACAGTCATTCCAATATTTTGTATTTGTTGAAATACTAGCATGGAAGCTATTCCAATTAATATATATCTATCTGTGTCAGTTATTTTTCTCTGTGCATATAATATTATTTTTGTATCTAAGAATACTAATAATGATATTAATAGGAAACAACCAAATAGTCCAAAGTTAGAAGCAAATACGGCAAATATGAAGTCAGTACCAGCTTCTGGAAAATAGATAGGAGTCTTATTGAATCCATGACCAAACATACCAGCAGATCCGATTGCAGCCATAGCATTTTCTAGTTGTAATCCACTACCACTTGACCAATTAAAAATTCTATCAAATCTGTAATATAAATTACTACCAAATATTTTTATAAATAATTTTTCGTTTAAAAAGTATGTACCAAAAACTATACTAGCAATAACTGCTACTAAAAGGAAGGCTATTAAAAACCATCTTGCTCTAATTCCTGATGCAAACATCATTGATGCATAAATGATTAGGTAAATAATTACACATCCTGTATCTGGTTGTAAGAATGTAAGTACAGATGGAATTAATACTACAATTAATGTTTTTAATATAAATATAAATTCTTCTGTAATTGTAGGAGCATCGTAACTAGCTCTAAAATCGTGAATCATAGTAGCAAGGGTTAACATTAGAAATATTTTCATAAATTCACTTGGTTGAATACTTCCAACTTTAGGAATAACAAACCAACATTTACTACTATTAATTTCTGGAGCAAATAACAAAAGACAGAGTAGTAATATATTTCCTATAATGTACAGAATCCAAGTGTTTTTATATAAGTATTCATTTTTTAATTTTATTAGAATCATTACTAAAATGGCTCCAATCAAATACCACATACCTTGTTTTAGAGCCATGCCGTCTCCATCAGATATGTATGTTTGAGCACTATAAATGGTAACTACTGAGATTAGTGCTAACAAACAAATTGGTATTAAGATTGATAAATTTATCTTTTTTTGTTTAATCATATATCTATTCCTCCTTGTCTATTAGATATTATACCAAAAAAATGCAATTTTTCTCATAAAGATTCATAAAATAGTATAAAGGATGTGATAATATCAAAAAATTACCTAAAATTTATCAAAATTCTATTGATAAAAAGATAGAAAATAATAGATCTGTTTATTATTCTAATGATACTAGAAGAGTTAGTGTTAATATGAGTCAAGATGAAATAAGTGATTTCTTAGATGAACTTTTTAATAGTACAAAATATGTTTTTAATATTCCTGTTATGATCGAAACATCTACTAAAACTTATGAAACAGGAATTATTAGCAGAAGAGGAGGAGTTTTATTAACTCTTGATAGAGATAAGATTCCTATTTCTGAAGTAATTTCAATAAAAAGAAAAAATCCATAAGGATTTTTATTTTTTTATAGTGCTAAGTTTATATCTTGATAGCATTTAATTGCACATACACAATTTAGATTTATTGTAAAAAATTCATTTGTTGCTGTATATTCTCCATTATTAAAGTTTAAAACTCTACAGGTGCAGCAGCAATCTTCTAAAGACTCTAATCTAAAGATAGTTGAATTTGATACTGACCATAGTTCTCCATTTGTACAGTTGTAAAATGAAACTGGTCTAGTATTATAACAAGTTATATCTTCTGGGCCTAAGAAAGGTTTATCACATCCTCCTTTGCTACAACCAGAAAAGCTATTTCTTTGCAAGTGAATTATTTTACATATTATATCTCCGATGCAGTTACAATTTTTTTTCTTGTTTTCTTTATCACCACACATAATGATTCTCCTTTCTTAAATTTCTACATAAGTATCATCTAAACATTGTAAAACACAGAAGCAATTTAGATTTATTGTTACATATTCTCCAGTTGATGCATAAACAGTTACATCATCTGAAACAACTGTAGATAATATTCTAAGTTTGGCACAACAGTCATCAACTTCTTCAACTCTGAAAACACTAGATGTTGTTGCAACATTATTTACATAGTAAGTAACTTTAAATAAGCTACCATCTCTATTATATAAAGTTATTGGTCTTGTGTTATAGAAAAATGCTCCACTAGTATTTCCTAAAAATGGTCTGTCACAACCTTCATCGATATCCAAACAACCAGATTCTTTTTGAATAATGTCAATTACTTTTAGGATTTTTGCTAAGCAGCAACTTTCATTATTTTCCATACTATTCCTCCTTATCTTTTCTACTATAAGATATTCTTTTATCTTAAAATAGTGTATAGCTTATACCTATATCATATATATGATAATTGTCTTAAAAATATTAATTCTTTGCTTTTTTATAAGAAGTAGGATATAATTAGTTTGGTGATTAGAAAATGCAATATATAATTATAGGAATTGTACTACTTATTGTTTTACTTGCTGTATTGAAAGCTAATAGTAAAGATGCTTCCCTGGAGTTTAATAAGTTAGTGGAAGCTTTAGGTGGAAAAGATAATATTATTGATACAGAAATTACTTTGTCTAGGTTTAAAGTTACTTTAAAAGATGTAGATAAAGCAAATAAAGAAGCAATTCAAAAATTAGGTGCTAAAGGTATTGTTGAAATTGATAATCAATTAAAAATTATTTTAGGACCTGAATCTAAACAATTAAAAAAATATATAGATGAAATTAAATGACAAATTTCGTCTTTTTTTTTGCTTTTCGACAAAATTCGACAAAATGTGATAAATTTGTAAGATATAATCCTTGGTAAGGAGGGAGATTATGGATCTTTTTGAGGGAACTTTATTAAATTTAATGTGTATTTCATTCCCGTTGCTTATTTATATTATTTGTACTATTTATATAAAAAACTTGGATAGGAAAATGAATTATATAATTTTGGATATAGCACTTTATTCTTCTGTTTATTTATTAATAAAATTTGGTACTAATGTTTTTATTTATCCGCTTCTTTTATTAAATATACCTTTATTAATAGCGGCACTTAGGAAAAGAATGCATAGTGTTATTATCTTGTCAATTTTACTTGTCTTATATTATCGTTATGCAACTGGAATAGAAATATTTTATTTAGCTTTGGAATATGTTATATATTTTATTGGTTATTTAGTTTATTGTCATGGTAAAGATGGAAAAATAAATGCATTAAGTCTTATTGCTATTTTTTCTACTATAAAAGCGTTTATGATGTCTTTTAAAGTGTTTTATTTTATTCCTGAATCAACTACTGATGTTTATAGTGGTATGATGTTAATATTGCTTACTATGATACTTTTTACTATTTTAGCATTTATGGTTGCTTTTTTATTAGAAAAGGGAGAAGAGGCAATAGATCTTAATAGAGTAGTTTATGAATTAGAAAAGGAGAAGAAGCTTAGAGAATCATTATTTAAGATAACTCATGAAATTAAAAATCCAATTGCAGTATGTAAGGGGTATCTTGATATGATGGATTATAGGGATATTGACAAAGTGGAGAGGTATAATTCAATTATAAAAGATGAGATAAATAGAACATTAATATTGATGGATGACTTTTTGGATTATACTAAGATAAAAGTAGAGAAAGAAGAAGTTGATTTTTATTTATTAATAGAGGATACTTGTGATATTATGAAGCCATTATTTAATGCTAATGATGTTTCTTTAAAACTGGATATTCCTGATGATGAGTTGTATATGGAACTTGATTATAATAGATTAAAGCAAGTATTAGTAAATTTATTAAAGAATTCTATAGAGGCTAAAGATAAGAAAAAGAAGAGTTCTTATATTAGTATTAAGGCTTTTGTAGAGGGTGATGATGTTAATCTTATTATAAAAGATAATGGGGTAGGTATGTCTCAGAAAAGTTTAGATAAAGTTGATGAGATGTTTTATACAACGAAGGAGAAGGGAACTGGTTTAGGTGTTGCCTTATCAAAAGAAATAATTTATCAACATGATGGTTCAATTAGTTATGATTCTGTAAAAGGGAAGTATACAACTGTTACTATTAAATTGCCAATCGATGAAGATATTGTTTGATGATAAAAATTGTGATATAGTTTGATTGTGGTGATAGTTTTATGAAAATAGTAGAAAAAGAGACAAAGTTAGATGAATTGTTACAAGATGAAGAAATTACAAAAGAATCTTTAGAAAAAATGATAGAAAAAGAATTAGAAAAACAAGAAGAAAAATGATTTTAAATGTTAGTGGTAGAACAGATGTAGTAGCATTCTATACTGATTGGTTTATGAATAGGTATAGAGAAGGATTTGTTGATGTTAAAAATCCTTTTAATGAAAAACTTGTTAGTAGAATCTATTTTGAAGATGTTGATGCTATTATGTTTTGTACTAAAAATCCTATACCAATAGTAAAATGTTTGAAAGAAATAAAAAAGCCAATTCTTTTTCATGTTACTATTACTCCTTATAAAAAGGAAATTGAAAATAATGTAATAGATAAAACTAAGATTATAGAAGCTGTTAAGAAAATATCAAATATTGTAGGAATTGATAATTTATATATTAGATATGATCCTATTTTTATAAATGATTATTATACGGTTTCTTATCATATTAAGGCTTTTGATAAATTATGTAGTTTATTAGAAGGTTATACTAAACATATTATAGTTTCTTTTTTAGATGAGTACAAAAATGTATTGAAAAATAAAAATATAATGAAATATAAAGAATTGACCGATGATGATTATAAAAGAATTGGTACTAGTTTTTCTAGAAATGCTAAAGGACATGGCATTACTGTTCAAACGTGTATGGAAGAACATGATTTAGTGGAGTATGGTTTCATAAAGGGTGAATGTTTATCTCATGTTTTGGCATATAAATTAACAGGTAAATCTAACTTTAAAAGTTGGAAAGCTCGAGGTTGTAATTGTGTAGAAATGGTTGATATTGGTTTTTATAATACTTGTAATCATTTATGCAGATATTGTTATGCTAATTACTCAGAGGAAGATATAAAAAAGAATATGAAAATGCATGATAAAGATTCAAGTTTATTAATAGGGTATATAAAAGATGATGATATAATTAAAAGAAGACGATAGATTATCTATCGTCTTAGTGTTTTACAAACAGTATCAATTTGTGGTGTTATTTCAGTATGAAAGTCTTTAAATAACTCTATATTAGTAGCATAGGATTTTATGGCTTTATAACATGTATCTGCTAAAAATTCTTTATTTATTTTACTGTTTTTAGATTTACTTTGCATAAATAAATTTAGAATAATATGATCAAAATCTTTTGAAATAGCTGATATTCCTTCAAATGGATTTGAGGCTGATATTTCTTCAAATGGATCTGAGAGTGAATTCATCAAAACAGATGTTCCTTTTCTTATTTTTAATATATCATCTGTATCAAAGAATTTAAGTTTTTTATATCCAATCGGTTCTATAAAGCTATTATTTGTAGGATCCATTACGTAATTTAAATCTTCATGATTAAATACAACAACAGCGTGATTACCTCTAATATGATCTCTAAGAAACCTTTCCCATGGACTTAAATTGTCAATATGGTTAACAAATTGATTATCATTGGGTAATTTTTCTTGTTTAAGTGAACAATACAACACTCTTGATGGTATATCTAAGCTATTAAGAATTCTAGTTAACATGTCACAATTGTTAAGGCAAACAGAATATCCTCTCATGATATCAGCACCATAAGCATCCCTAGCTAGACACCTATTATCCTTACTATATTTAAAATTTTTATCTTTTGAAAAATAACCATTCCATAGAAGATATTGAAATATCAATGAGGCGTCAAATGGATTATCCATCTTTATATATTTTAATAAGTCTGCTGTTTTAGAAATAATTTCTTTATATGCCTTTAGATAGGTGCTTTCTTCTTCATTATCGTAAAATTTAAGGCTTGGATTATATTTATCTTCATACATTAAAATCGCCTCTCTTTGTATGTGATATAATACCAAAAATTATTATATAAATCAATTGTTTTTTAGTAACATGAAAAAAATTTCATTTTAGTGTTGCATTTAACATAAAATTATAGTATATTTAATATGAAATTAATTTCATACGAAAGGAAATAAGTAAAAATGAAAGATTTTATTAAATTTGAAAATGTTACAAAAACATATGAAGTTGGTGATGCAAGTTTTAATGCTTTAGATGGTATATCATTTAGTATACCTAAGGGTGAATTTGTTGTTATTTTAGGACCTAGTGGTGCTGGAAAATCAACACTTTTAAATTTACTTGGAGGAATGGACCAAGCAACAAGCGGAAGTATTGTTATAGATGGAGAAAATATAGAGAAATACAATGCTAATGAAATGAGTGAGTATAGAGCAGAAAATGTAGGATTTATATTTCAGTTTTATAATATCTTACCAACTCTTACAGTTTTAGAAAATGTTGAGATAGTAAGGGATATAGTAAAAAAACCAAGAAGTGCAAAGAAAATATTAAAAGATGTTGGACTTTCTAAACATTTAACAAAGTTTCCAAATCAATTATCTGGAGGGGAACAACAGAGAGTTTCAATTGCACGTGCAATAGCTAAGAATCCTAAAATATTATTATGTGATGAACCAACTGGTGCACTTGATTCTAAAACAGGTGTAGAAGTTTTGAAGTTATTAAAGAAATGTTGTGATGCTAACAACGGAGAAAACACGGTTGTTATAGTTACTCATAATGCTTTAATTGCAGAAGTAGCTGATCGTGTAATTAGAATTAAAAATGGACAAATTGACAGTGTTGTAGAAAATAAAAAACCTAAAAATATTGATGAGGTAGTGTGGTAATATGTTAAGAAAGAAAATGTTACGTGATATCAAACATAATCTTAGTCAATTTATCACAATTTTCTTAATGGTGTTTATTGGTGTATTAGCATATAGCGGAATTGAAAGTTATATGATGGGTATGCAGTATACAGCAGATAAATTTTACAAAGAAAATAATTTACAAGATTTAAATGTAATAGGTGCCAATTTTACAAAAGAAGATTTGGATAATATTAAGAAGATAGATCATGTAAAAAATGCAGAAAGAAAATTATCAATAACAACAAAAACGGATGGTGATAAAACACTACTTACTAATTTTATTGAATCAAATAAAATATCAAAGTTTTATGTTGTTAAAGGAGAAAAATTTGATGTAGATAAAAAGGGTATTTGGTTAGATGCTTTTTATGCTGATGTAAATAAAATAAAAATTGGTGATGAGATAACTATTAAATATGATGGTTATACTTTTAAGGAAAAAGTTTTAGGATTTATTAATGTACCTGATCATGTATATGATGTTAAAGATGAGTCAGAGTTATATCCTGATCATGAGGAATTTGGTTTTGCTTATTTATCAAGTAATGAATTAGAAGGATATATTAAATCAAAAGCAGCTTCTAGTTTAGGTGTTATGGAAGAAGATTTAGATAATATGGACTTTAACTATAAAGATGAATTAGTATTCAATTATGTTATGGTTGATGTTTCTAATAAAAAGAATGATGCTAAAGTAAAAGATGAAATAGAGAAGAAGATAGATAACGCTAAGACAGTTATTAAAATTGAGAATTCTACATCTTACAGGCAATATCAAGGAGAAATTGATGAAGGTAAAACATATATTGGAGTATTCTCGGGTCTATTTATATTTATTGCAATGTTATCAGTAATTACAACAATGACACGTGTTGTTAAAAATCAAAGAGTTCAAATTGGAACACTTAAGGCTTTAGGGTTTAAGAATTATAAAATATTCTTACATTATATGAGTTATGGTTTCTGGATATCATTAGTAGCATCAATTTGTGGTATTATAGTAGGATATTATGGTATTGGTAATTTATTTATAAATTTGGAAATGAGTTTCTTTGAAATACCTAATGGAACTCCAGTATTAATGACTTCTTGCTTTATTTGTGCAGCTTTAGTAGTTTTAGCTGTAGTTGTAGTTAGTTTCATAGCATGTCGTAAGAATTTAATCTTATCTCCAGCTGATACTTTAAGACCAGAGTCTCCTAAAGTAAAAGCAACAAGTCTTTTGCTAACAACTAAGGGAATATTTAAAAAATTAAATTTCTCTACTAAATGGAATCTTAGAGATATGTTTAGAAATAAAGCTAGAACACTAACTGGAATTGTTGGTATAACTGGTTGTTGTATGTTAATAGTATGTGCTTTTGGTATGTTAGATAGCTTAAATTCTTTTATAAAATTACAATTTGAAGATTTATACAATTTCTCTTATAAATTATCTTTAAAGTCTGATATATCAGAAAGTAATTTAAATAAGTTAAAAGATAAATATGGAAGTGCTACATCACAGGCAAGTTTAATTGAAATAAAGAATAAAGATGGTAAAAAAGAATCTAATAATGTACTTATAACAGATGCTTCTAATAAAGTTAGATTTGTTGATAATAAGGGTAAGTTTATTAAATTAGATAGTGAAGATGGTGTATATATTACTTATAAACTTGCATCTACTATGGGATATAAAAAAGGTGATGTTATAACATGGAAGATTGTAGGTAGTGATAAGTACTATAAATCTAAAATAGTAGGATTTAATAAGGATCCACAAAATCAGAATATGACTATTACTAGAGATTATTATGAAAAATTAGGTAATACATATAAGGCAGATTCACTATATACAGATAAAGATTTAAGTAATATTAAGGAAATAGATAGTGTTTTATTAATTCAAGATATTAACTCATTAGAAGAGGGAATGAGTAATATGTTATCAACTATGAAATCTATGATAGTACTTATTATCTTCATTGCGATTGTATTAGGTTCTGTAATAATATATAATATGTGTGTTTTATCTTATACAGAGAAGGAATACCAATTCGCAACATTGAAAGTATTAGGATTTAGAGATCGTCAAATTAGAAAAATATTTATTAAACAAAATAATATAATTGCAGTGATATCTATTATCTTAGGACTTCCAGCAGGATTTTATTTAACAGATTGGTTATATAAAACGGCTATTGAAGAAAGTTATGATTTTGGTGCTAATATAAGTATTATGACTTATGTTTATGCTACTATTGGTACATTCTTAACTAGTTATATAGTATCTAAGATATTATCAAAAAAGATAAATAATATAGATATGGTAACAAGCTTAAAGGGTAATGAATAGTGTAAAATTTTAAAGAGTATGTTAGAATAATAATGTACTCTTTTAAATTAAGAATTAGGAGATGATCTCATGGGACAGATTAGAGAACCAATTAAGAAAAGTTCAATAGAAAAGAAAAATAAAATTATTGAAAAAGGTTTTGAATTAATGTGTACTAAAGGCTACCACAACGTGACTTGTGTTGATATAGCTAAATATGCTGGAGTATCAACAGGTATAATTTATCAGTACTTTAAAGATAAAAGGGATATATTTATAGAAGGTGTTAAGGATTATTCTAATAAAATTATGTTTCCTATGATTGATATTTTAAAAGAAAATAAATTTGATAAGAGTAACTTGAAAGATGTTATTTCTAGACTAATAGATAGTTTTATAAAGACACATACGATGAGTAAAAAGGCTCATGAAGAGTTGATGGCAATGAGTCATTTAGATAGTGAGATAGCTGATATATTTCATGAAAATGAAATTAGAATAACAGATAAAATATCTAGTGAATTAACAAAAAATGGAATAAATACAAAAAATCAAAAAGAAAAGATTCATATTAGTATTGGTCTTGTTGATAATCTATGTCATGAGGTTGTTTATCATAAACATAGTGAATTAGATTTTTTAAGTATGAAAGAAATTGTTGTTGAGACTATTTTATCTTTACTTTCTTAAATAATTTTTAAGTGCTTAATGGCACTTTTTTTGTTATAATATATATAAGAATAAGGCTGGTGATAAGAATGTATAAAATAGAAGTTGCTAGGGAAGGTGAGTTAGAAGAGTTTCATAATATAATTATTTCTCGATGCAAATGGTTAGAAGAGAAGAAAGTTAACCAATGGAAAGTAACATCTTATCCAATAAAATATGATATTAATTACTTTAGGAAACATTTAAATAAATTATATATAATAAAAGATGATAAAGATGTATTAGGGGGATTTCTTTTAAAAGATGCTGATGAAAAATATTGGAGTGATAGTACTTTAGTTAATGCATATTACATTCATCATTTTGCAACTAAACTTAATACTAATGGATTGGGGAAAAAGTTAATATTATTTGCAATTAATAAAGCAAGAGAAGATAATAAGGAGTATTTAAGATTAGATTGTGTTGCTCATAATAAAAAATTAAATGAATACTATAAAAAATTAGGATTTAAATATAGTGGTGAAAGTTGGAGTGAAAGTTTATGGCAAATAAAGTTATAATTGGTATTGTTGGCAAGCATTATAATAGTGAAAAGCAAAGAACTGATACATATATAAGAGATGAAGTAAAACAAGCTATTTTTGATAATGGAGCAATAGCTATTGGAATATTAGCGTCTAATGAAGAATTGATTTATTGTAGAGACAATTGGAACGAGTTTGGTGATATCTTAAGAAAAGATGATATTATTAATCAAATTAATCTATGTGATGGAATTATTTTACAAGGTGGTACTACAAATGAAGTATTTGAATTCTTTATAGCTAAATATTGTTATGATAATGATATTCCTTGTTTAGGTATATGTGCAGGACAAAATTGTATTGTTGATGCCTTAGGTGGTACAATTAAACATGTTGAAAAACCTGAGTGTCATAATAGAAGAAAAGAGATTTATGCTCATGATATTCAAATTATAGATAAAGATTCAAAATTTTATTCTACTGTTCAAACAGATAGTATGCAAGTAAATTCTAGACATAAAAATGTAGTAGATAAACATCCATTGTTAGATGTAGTTGCATTAGATTGTGATGGTAATATTGAAGTTGTTGAAAGTAAAGGTAAGAAGTTTTATATGGGTGTTAGATATCATCCTGAAAGTTTATATAAAATAGATCAAAAACATAATGCTATTTTTCAAAGTTTTATTGATTCGTGTAAAAATAGAAAGAGGGAATACCATGGATCGTTATAGTAGTGCTAAAAAAGCTAGCATATTTGGAATAGTTGGTAATTTATTTCTTTTAATAATTAAGGGGATTGTTGGGTTTATGAGTAATTCTCAATCTATGATTGCAGATAGTGTTAATAGCGCAGGTGATATCTTATCTTCTTTAATGACTTTTATAGGAAATAAGATTGCATCACGCCCGTCTGATGATGATCATAATTTGGGACATGGTAAAGCTGAATATATTTATTCTATGTTAATTAGTGTTGTAATGATTTTAGTTGCAGGGAAAATATTAATAGATTCATTTTTTTGTTTTATTAATAAAGAAAAGTACATATCATCAATCTGGTTAATTATAGTTTGTATTATAACAATAATAGTTAAGGCTTGCTTATATTTATATACAAGTAAAATCTCTAAAAAGTATAATAATTTACTAGTAGAGGCTAATAGTAAGGATCATAGAAATGATTGTATAATAACTACATTTAACTTAATATCTTGTCTTCTTTCTACTAGGGGAATATATTTTTTAGATGGAGTAGTTGGTATGATTATTTCATTATGGATTATGGTTACATCTTTTCAAATATTTAAGGAAAGTTACGATGTTTTGATGGATAAATCTTTATCAATTGAAACTAGAGAAAAAGTCTTGAAAATAATAAGAAAAAATAAACAAATAAAAAAGATAAATCATTTTAATGCAACACCTGTAGGATATAGGTATCAAATATCTTTTACTATCTTTGTAGATGGTAATATGTCAACGTTTGAAAGTCATGAAATTGCGGATAATTTAGAAAGGGAAATTGCTCGTAAATTACCAGAAATTTACTTAACTGTTATTCATGTTAATCCAATATAGAAAATAAAGTTACAAATTTGTTTAAAAACGTTTCAATCGTTTTTTTTTTATGATATATTATATTTGTAGTAAGGGTGAAGCTGTATGAATTTGAAATTTGATGTTAATGATTATATATTAATTTGGAACTTATTATTTCAAGCATCTATTTCTGAAAGTATTCACAAATTAAAACAAAAAATTTGGGTTAATTATAAAAAAGAATATAATCAAACTTTTAGAGATAATCAATTGATATTAAAAGATCCAAAAAATTTTATACCTAATGATGATACAATTTATAATATCATGTTAGAAACAAAAGAATATGAAAAATTAAAAAAGCAAACAGAAAGATTTAGAATAGAAATTTTAAAAGCTTGGGATGAAAATAAAAAGAAAGCTATTAGTGAATTGAAAGATATTCTTCGTTTTGATATTAAGCTTTATCATGTTTTAATTGTGCCAGAACAATTAGATATTATTGATGTAGAAGAAGTTAAAAATGCAAAAGTAAATACTATTGTTTGGGGTAAGAAGTTTACTGAAGAAGATCCATTAAAAACAATTACTAAATTAGTATTTGAAATAGTAAAAAAAGAATTAAAACATTATCAAGAAGATTATAAGGATATAGTAGAGGCGATTGTTGAACTGGCGATTATAAATGAATTTGCGACTAGAATGTCTTCAAAGAGTCATTACTTAACTGGAGATAATACTTTGAAATTCTTGAAAAAACAAATTTATCCATATTGGTTAATGTATCTAGGTGTAGAAGAAGACGAAATATCTAATTATATGGCTAGAGATAATATTTTATATGATACTTTTAAATATCCATATGAAAGACAACTTAAGAAATTTGATTTATATTCTTTTATAGATTTCTGTATTAGAAATCAAAGACATATTGTAAAAATTGATGAGTTAGAAATAATTTAATGACTTTTTTAGGGGGCAGTATAATGGATAAGATGATATTAACATTATTAAATAAAATAGACTTATGTGATATAGAGTCTTATTTTTCTGATGCAAAATTAACTAAAATAAACCTATCTCCTAAGAATTCTAGTTGTACTATATATATAGAAGTTAAGAATTATTTACCTGTTGATATAGTAGAAAAGTTAGATGAAAATGTATCTCTTATTGATTCTTCTATATCTAATTATCAAGTTATATATAATGTAATAGATAAAAATGAACAAGATTTAATTAGGTATTACCCATATTTATTAAAGTTATTGAAAAATGATTTGATGATTACAGAAATTTATAAAGATTCTTTGATGTTTGAAAATGATCAATTATTATTTTCTGTTTCTAACTTAATAGAAGAAGAAAAAATAAAGAATTGTATGCCTAAAATAGAAAAGTTCTTTTCTAGATTTGGTTATAATAAAGAAATTCCAATTGAAGTTAGAGCAAATGAAAATGTTTTAAATGAAATAAAAAAGGAATTAGAAGAAAGTACTAATATTAGTTATGAGAAAAAAGAAGAAGTAAAAAAAGAAGTTCCAAAGAAAAGACCATTTAGGAGAGAAAAAGATCCTAATAGTATTCTTGGTAGAAGTATAGAGGATAAACCAATTAAGATTAAAACTTTGATTGGTGAAGATAATAACGTAGTAGTAGAGGCTGAAATTTTTGGAGTAGATTATTTTGAATCTAGTAAAACAGATTTTAAAATTATTACTTTAAAGATAACTGATTACTCTGATAGTATTTATTGTAAAGTTTTTGTAAGAGACGATGATGAGTATAAAAGATTACAGGGTGAACTTTCTAAAGGTTCTTGGATAAAAATTAGAGGTTATACTAAGAATGATACTTTTGCTAAAGAGTTAGTATTAAATGCTAGAGATATAATCAAAGTGGAAAAACAAGTAGAAGATGTTTGTGATACAGCAGAAGTTAAAAGAGTTGAACTACATTGTCATACTAAGATGAGTCAAATGGACGGAATAGCAGATGAAGTTAGTTTAGTAAAGCAAGCTATGAAGTGGGGACATAGAGCAATCGCTATAACAGATCACAATGGAGTACAAGCTTTTCCACATGTTTTTAATTTAGTTACTTCTCATAATAAAAGTCTAGCTGAAGGAGAAGAACCATTTAAAGCAATTTATGGAACAGAGTTAACTTTAATAGATGATGATGTTGATATTGTAATAAGACCAAATGATAAGAATATGTTGGAACAGACTTATGTTGTTTTTGACTTTGAAACAACTGGTTTTAATGCTGGTGGTGCTGATTCTATTATTGAAATTGGTGCAGTTAAGATTTGTAATGGAGTTATATTAGAAAAATATGATGAATTAATTAATCCAGGAAGAAAATTACCACAAAAAATTATTGATGTTACTAATATTACAGATGAAATGTTAGAAGATAAAGATAATGAAGAAAATGCTGTTAAAAGATTTGTAGAGTGGTTTGGAGACTTACCAATGGTTGCACATAATGCAAAGTTTGATGTTTCTTTTTTGGAAATGGCTTATAAAAAGTATGGTTTAGGAGAATTTACTAATCCTGTAATAGATACTTTAGAATTATCTAGAACTCTTGATACTAATTATGCAAGACATTCACTATCAGCACTTGTAAAAAGATATCAAGTTCCTTGGGATGAGAATGCACATCATAGAGGGGATTATGATGCAGAAGGTACGGCTTTGGTTTTTCATAAAATGCTTGAAAAATTAGACAATAGACATATTGAAAATATGAATCAGTTAGATGAATTAGTATCACGTGATGAAATACATAAATATGGACAAAGTTATCATGTAAATATTTTAGCAAAGAATAAAACAGGACTTAAAAACTTGTTTAAAATAGTTTCTTTAGCAAATACTACTTATTTATATAAGACTCCTCGTATTTTGCGTAGTGTAATAGAAGAAAATAGGGAAGGATTATTAATCGGTAGTGGTTGTTATGAAGGTGAAGTCTTTAGACAAGCCAGAAGAAAGAGTGAAGATGAATTATCTAATATTATAAGATTATATGACTATGTCGAAGTTCAACCACTTGAATGTTATCAACATTTAGTTGATAGTGGAGAGTTTGGAACGACAGTAGAGTTAGCAGCACACTTAAAAAAGATAATTCGTGTCACAGAAGAGGCAGGCAAGCTTATAGTTGCAACTGGAGATGTACATCATATAAAGAGGGAAGATAAGATTTATCGTGAAATTATTGTTAATCAAAAAGTACCTGGTGGAGGACGACATCCACTAGCTAGATATCATTTAAAAGAGATTCCTTCTCAACATTTTAGGACTACAGATGAGATGTTAAATGATTTTAAGTTTTTAGAAGATGATGATTTAGCATATAGAATAGTGGTAGAAAATACTAATAAACTAGCAGATAGTGTTGATATTATAGAAGTAATTATTGATACTGGTGGTATTCCATTTTCTCCAAGAGTAAAGAGTGATGATGGAAAAAGTTATTTGGATTGTCCAGTTGTTGTCACTGATTTGGTTTATACAAAAGCTAGAGATTGGTATGGTGAGCCTCTACCATATATGATTGAAGAACGTATTGCGACTGAATTATATGGTGATATCGTATTTAAGATAATAAGTGGTCGTTATGAGAATATTAAAGATAATCTTGAAGAATATAATAGAGTTGTTCATAAACAGTTGCATGATGAAATATTAAAGGGTTCAGATAATATAAAGAAAATTGTTACTGATTATGTTAAGGAAAGTAGCGAAGAAGAACTTGACGAAAAATCATTAGAGAAAAAAGTTAAGAAGACTTTAGGTGGAGTTATCGGTGGAGGATTCGATCCAATTTATTTGATTGCGCAAAGACTTGTAAAGCACTCTAATGATGAAGGATATTTAGTAGGTTCTCGTGGATCTGTTGGTTCAAGTTTCGTAGCAACAATGATGGGAATAACAGAAGTAAATCCACTTCCTGCTCATTATCGTTGTGAGAAGTGTAAGTTAAGTATTTTTGATGATAGTGATGGTAATAGTCTTGGTAGTAGTTATTCATCAGGATTTGATTTACCTGATAAAAATTGTCCACATTGTGATATTCCAATGTTAAAAGATGGTCAAGATATGCCATTTGCGACTTTCTTAGGATTTAATGCCGATAAAGTACCAGATATAGATTTGAATTTCTCTGATTTAAATCAAGCTAGTGCTCATGCTTATACCAAAGTTTTGTTTGGAGAAGATAATGTATATCGTGCTGGTACAATTGGTACTGTTGCGGATAAAACAGCTTTTGGTTTTGTTAAGGGGTATTGTGAAGAGCATGGTATAACTGATATGCGTACAGCAGAAGTTGAACGTCTAGCTATTGGTTGTACAGGTGTTAAAAGAACCACGGGTCAACATCCAGGTGGTATAGTTGTTGTTCCTGATTATATGGATGTATACGACTTTACACCATTTCAGTTTCCAGCAGAAGATGCTAATGCTGAATGGCGAACAACTCACTTTGATTATCACTCAATTGATCAGTGCCTTTTAAAACTTGATATACTAGGTCATTCTGATCCAACTCAATTACGTTTAATTCAACTTCAATCAAATACAGATATTATGAAGGTTCCTCTAGATGATAAAGCAACTATGTCTATATTTACATCAACTGAAGCATTAGGGGTTACAAAAGAAGAAATTATGTGTAATACAGGTACACTTGGTATTCCAGAGTTTGGAACTCCATTTACAATAAAATTAGTAGAGGATACAAAACCAACAACATTTGCTGAACTTATTAAAATTTCAGGACTTTCTCATGGTACTGATGTTTGGCTTGGCAATGCTCAAGAATTAATTCAAAATAATATTGTTCCTTTTTCTGAGACTATTGGCTGTCGTGATGATATTATGGTTTATTTAATGTATCGTGGACTAGAACCAATTAAAGCCTTTAAAATAATGGAATTTGTTCGTAAAGGTAGGGCCTCAAAACCTAAAGATCATGATCAATGGATTGAATATGAAGAATTAATGAGAAAATCAAATATTCCAGAATGGTTCATTGGAAGTTGTGCAAAAATTAAGTACATGTTCCCAAAAGCGCATGCCGCGGCCTATGTAATTAGTGCTTTTAGAATAGCTTGGTATAAAGTTCATATGCCAGTTTACTTTTATGCTTCATGGTATTCTTGTAAAGCAACAGATGTTGATGTAGAAGCAATGATAAAAGGTTATGATGCTATAAAAACACGAATTATTGATATTCAAAATAAAGGTTATGAAGCTACTAATAAAGAAAATGGACAAGCTGAAAGTTTGAAGGTTGCGCTAGAAGCCGCAGCTCGTGGTATAAAGTTTTTGAATGTTGATCTGTATGAATCAGAAGCAACAGTATGGAAAGCAAAAAATGATACAGAGATTTATCCACCATTTAATGCCATAGATGGTCTTGGTGATACTGTTGCGAATAATATTGTAGAAGAAAGAAAAAAAGGAACATTCTTAAGTAAAGAGGATGTTCAAGTAAGAGCTAAAGTATCTGGTACCTTGATAGAGAAAATGACGGAACTTGGAGTTTTAAAAGGATTACCTGATTCAAATCAATTGTCATTGTTTTAGAATATTCTTTTAGGTATGTAAATAATAGTATAATTAGCATATGTTTTAATTGGATGGAGGCAATGTAGATATTATTGCAAAGATTAGAAAGTTCAATTGGTATAGATAATAAAACAGAATAAAAATAAATCAATCAAGTGAAAAATTGTAAAGGATTGAAGAAAATGAAATATAATAAGAAGAAAATGTCATTGAAGGAAAAAATTAAATCTTGTTTTATGACCGAGATCGAAGAACAATTAGAAAACATTAATGGTGAAATTTCTTCAAAAAAAGAGAAATTAAACTCTTTAAAGAAAGAAATTTTAGAATTAAAATATTCTATAAATGATGAATTTAATAAAGAAAAATTTGAGGGGTCTGATTATACAGTCAATATGAAAAATTGCTATGTTATATCCTTAGATGGAAAAAAGTATATTTCATTAAAAAGATCTAATTATGGTGTAGGGGGATATAGTCATATGGATGGAGTAATATGGGCATATAAGCATGAATATTTTGATGCATTACTTAGAAATGATAATGGTGAATTTAGATATTTATGTGGATATGGCTTTCATAGTGGAACTATGCCTGAATTTGAAGAACATATTTTAAAGTTATATCCAGAACTAAAAGTATACTGCGATGGATATGTACCTGTTGCTCATTTAAGAAAAATATATTATGAAATAAATGATTCATCAAAATCAATACCTAGTAGTGAACAAAACGTTAGTAAGGTTAAAAAGTTAAATTAATACACGTATTTTGAACATAGAAGAAAGAGGTATAGAGAATGAAATATATTAATAATGAAAGAAATGTAGAGTTTATAAGTATTTTAGAAGATAAAGATAATGCTAGTGTATTTAGACATTTTAAAAATAAAGAATATAAGATTATAACTTTTGCAACTCATTCAGAAACTAGAGAGACACTAGTTATTTATCAAGCTCAATATGGTGATTTTGGTATTTATGCGAGACCTATTGATATGTTTTTTAGTGAAGTTGATCATGATAAATACCCAGATGTCAAACAAAAATATAGATTTGAGAAGATTTAAGTCTTCTTTTTCTTTACATTTTTTTACAAGAAATGATTTTGTTTTAATTGGATATTGATTTTTAGATGATATACTCATAATAGTGAGGTGTGAGTATGAAAAAATTAAAAAATACATTTTTTTGTGTTTTAATAGGCATTATTTTAATAATTATTGGAACAATAATGTTATTTGTAAATGAATCTGATTCAGTTAATGCAACACAAATATTAAAAGAAGTAAAAAAGCAAGCTATTTTTGTTGATAGTAATAATATTTTACCTGATAATAATGACAAATTAGTAATTACAAATGGAGATATAAATGTTTATGAAAATGCTGTTGACAATGTTTTTAATGTAAGTGCTAAAACTCCAAAACTAAAAAGAATTGTTGAGATGTATCAATGGCATGAAGATTATGAAAATGATTCTAATACTAGTGATTATGATAATGAAGAGTACAATAATGATAGTCCAACTTATTCATATACTAAAGGGTGGTATGAACAGGTTATAGATGCAACACAATTTGAGGAAAAGGGATATACTAATCCAACAACAATCCCTTATAGTGAGGATACTTTTATATCTAATAATGTAACATTAGGATCTTTTTGTTTAGCGGATACACAGAAAAATGAAATGGATTTAAATAGTAATTTATATTTATCAAATGAAGTAGTTGCTCCAGCTAACTTTTATGTGACAAGTGAATATATAACTAACTCAAAAGATATTTCAAATCCAGAGATTGGAGATATTAGAATATCGTATAAGTATAGTGAATGGCCTGATGCTACTGTTTTGGCTGTCCAAAGTAATAATACATTTAAAGATTTTTTAAGTAGTACTGGTAAAAAAGTAAATAAAATAAAAATGGGGAAATCTACTAAATCTGAAATGATTGAAAAGATAAAAAATGAAAATAATAATAACACATGGATGTATAGGGCAGTAGGAGCAATGTTGGTTATTTTAGGTTATTTTTTCTTTTTCAGTCTTTTAACTTCAGTGATACATTTATTTTCTTTTCTAGAGTCAGTATTTAATGTTTCAATGTCGGCACTAATAGGACTACTTGGTGTTGTTCATTCACTTGTTGTTATTATGATAGCTTGGGTATTTGTTAGACCTATATTAGGAATATTCGTTGTTATTTTAATAGTTGGAGTTGTAATTTTTGTAAAGAAAAAAACAGAAACAAATAATATGAATCCGCAACAAATTGATGTTACTGTAACAAATGATTCAATAGCAAATAGTCAAAATGTAATTGATCAACAAGTGGTTAGTAATAATGTACAAAGTTTTGTTACTCCACAATCTTCTGAACAAATTGTAAATGATTCTAGTAAAAATACTTTATCAAATGAAGATAGTGTAAGTTTAATGAATCCACCACCACTTGTAGATGATGATAACGTTAATAATAATAGTAATCATAATCTATAGATTTTAAGATATAAAGTTTTTATATAGAGGGAATTTATTCTTCTTTTTTTTGCGATTTTTTGGAAGTTAATGGTAATTTTAGATATTCAATTGTTATGTGAACAAGCGTTTGATATATTGATATTGATATTAAGGCCTAACCTCGCATAGTACGGGGAATATTAGATGAGAACTTGGATTTAGGATTGGGCAAAATTTATATAGAAGGGAGAAGAATTTTTAAATAAAGTAGGCTAAGGTAACAAAACATCACGCCTTAGTGTAATTAAAAACAAAAATAGAAAAGGAGAAAAATAATGAAAAATGAAATTATAATATTTGAAGATCAAAATGTAAAATTAGAAGTGAATATGAAAGATGAAACTGTTTGGTTGAACCAGAGTCAGATAGCAGAACTTTTTGGTAAAGCTAGGTCAACTATTAATGAGCATATTAATAATATTTATAAAGAGTGTGAGTTGCAAAAGAATGAAACTATGACTAAATTCGGAAATTCCGAATTTGCTGATAAACCAATTAATTATTATAATCTTGATGTAATTATTTCAGTTGGTTATAGAGTGAAATCTAAAAATGGTATTATCTTTAGAAAATGGGCAAATAAGATATTGAAAGATTATTTATTGAAGGGATATGCAGTCAATAAAAGACGATTGGAATATTTAGAAAAGACAGTACAACTAATTGATATAGCTAGTAGAGTAGATAGCGGAGCGGATACTAGAGAGATAATAAGAGTTATCAATGATTATTCAAAGGGGTTAGATTTACTTGATGACTATGATCATAGAACTTTAAAGAAAATAAAGGGTAAAACAAGTGATAAGATAATTACTTATGAGGAATGTATTAATGTGATTAGAAATTTGAGATTCAACGAAGCAAGTGATTTGTTTGCTTTGGAACGAGATAATGGTTTAAATGCAATTTTGGGAAGTATTTATCAAACTTTTAATGGTAAAGATGTATATAGTTCTATAGAAGAAAAATGTGCTAATTTATTATATATGGTAGTTAAGAATCATGTTTTTATTGATGGTAATAAACGTATTGCGGCTACTTTGTTTATTTATTTTTTAAACTATTATAATATCTTATATAAAGATGATAAGAAAGTAATTGATAATAATACTTTAGCTTCATTAACTTTATTAATTGCTGAATCTAATCCAAAGGAAAAAAATGTTTTAGTTGATTTGATAACTAACTTTTTAAATTAATATTACAAGAGGTTTATATTATGAATGAATTTATGTTAAAGGATGAAAAAATTGAAAATTTAATATATGAAATCAGAGGCGTTCAGGTGATGTTAGATTCTGATGTAGCAAGCCTTTATGAGTGTAAAAATAAAACTAAACAAATTAATTTAGCAGTAAAGAGGCATAAAGATAGATTTCCAGAAAGATTTGTATTTCAACTTAATTATGAAGAGTGTAAGAATATTTCAAGGTTTCAAACTGAAATCTTGAATAAACATGGATATAATATAAAATATTTACCATATGTTTTTACAGAACAAGGTGTAGCTATGCTCGCAACTGTTATTAGAACTGATGTTGCTGCACAAGTAAGTATTAAAATTATGGATGCATTTGTTTTATTTAGAAAGTATATTTCATCTAATTTGATGGAACAAAATATATTAATGATTTAGTATTGAGGGATCATGAAAAGTTGGAAATATTAGAAACTTATTTTGAAAAGTTGGAGGAAAAAAAGAAAAGTAGTGAAATATATTTTCATGGGCAAATCTATAAATCTATGATGCTTATTCAAAAATACAAGAAATTTTTGCATCTTGTAAGAAAAAACTTATAATAATTGATTCATATGCAGATAATACAGTATTAAATATTGTAAAAAGATTGGATATAGACGTTTTAATTATTACTAGAAAGAATAATTTATTAACGAAACAAGATATTATTAAGTATAATAGTGAGTATCATAATTTAAGAGTTGTATATAATGATACATTTCATGATAGATATTTTATATTAGATAATAGTTTAGTGTATCATTGTGGAGCAAGTATTAATAGAATTGGTTATAAGACTTTTTCTATTAATTTAATACAAGATAGATATGTTTCTTTATTACTTATTAATAGAGTAAAAGATATGTTATACTAGGTTTGGTGATGTTTATGAATTATGTAACTTTAATTAATAAAGACAACTTAATTAAAGATAAATATTTTAAGTATTTAGAATTAAGTGAATGTATAGATATTTATGGTAACGCATCTAAATTAGAAAAAAATACTTTGTTGGCATTTAATGAGTTAAGAGATTATTTGTTAAGTATGAATATAGAAATAGGTATAGATTCAGCTTATAGAAGTTTAGATGAGCAACAACAAATAATAGATGAATTTAAGAAAAAATATGGTAATGATTATACTAATTTTGTAGCGCCTTTAAGAGCTAGTGAACATCATACTGCTTTAGCAATAGATTTAAGTATAAAAAAAGATAGAGAATTTTTGACTGATAACGATGAATTATTTGCTAATGAAGAAGTATTTAGAGAAATAAGTAAAAATTTACATAAATTTGGATTTATTTTAAGGTATCCAAAAGGGAAAGAAAGAATAACTGGTTATAGTTATGAACCATGGCATATTAGATACGTTGGTGTTGTACCGGCAACTATTATGTATAAAAACAAATTAACTTTAGAGGAGTACATAAATAATTTTAGTGGTGTATTGTTGATTAATAAGGAATCTGGTATGACATCTAGAGATGTTGTTAATGAAGTTAGTAAGATATTAGGCATTAAAAAAATGGGTCATACAGGAACACTTGATCCGATGGCGGAAGGTGTTTTAGTTTTGACGGTAGGTAGGGCTACAAAATTAGGAGAGTTGTTAACATCAAAAGAAAAGGAGTATGTTGCTGGTGTAGATATTGGATATCTTACAGATACGTTAGATAGTACAGGAAATGTTATAAAAGAGAAGATTGTTCAACATAATATTAACTATAAAGATCTTCTTAAGTCTTTTAATAAAACTTATCTTCAAGAAGTGCCAATTTATTCTGCAGTTAAAGTTAATGGTAAAAAACTATATGAATATGCAAGGAAAAATATGAGTGTTGAACTTCCCAAAAAAGAAGTTACTATAGAGAAAATTGAACTTTTAGATAGTACAAGTGATAGTTTTAAATTTAAATGTTTAGTATCTAAAGGTACTTATATAAGAAGTTTAATTAGAGATATGGGATTATCTGTTAATGAATATTTTACAATGAATAGTTTGATTCGTACTAAACAAGGACGTTTTTCTATTAATAATGCCTATAGTTTAGATGATATAAGAGAAGGTAAATTTACGATATTAAAAATAGAAGATGTATTAGATTATGAAAGTATAACTTTAGATGGTACTTTGTTAAAGAAAGTCAGTAATGGTGTTAAGATTAAGGATATATGGAATGTCAAAGATAGAGTTGTTTTCAAAGATAGTGATGGTAAATTATTAGTTATATATAAGAAAGATGGTGTCAACTTAAAAATTGATAAAATGATATATAACTATTTTATTTAAAGTGTATATGTGCTATAATACAAGGAAAAAACTGAATGGGGGATTTGGTTATGGACGAATATCATTACACTATATTATATAGAAGAGAGCAATTAGGTACGTATAAATATTTGTATTTACCTTGTTATGTTATTAAGAGATTATATGATGAAAAAGAAAATATATTTTTAGATGAATTAAATAAATATAGATTTTTATATAATGACTTTTGTTCAATTTCTGATTCAACTGGTTATTGTGTTGGTGAAGTTTATACTGAGAATGAATTAAGAAAAAAATTTCCAAAGGCAAATAGTCTTGAAGACTTGGAAATAAAATTAATTGAATCTCAGGAATTTAAAACACTAATTGGTTGTTTTGATATTATGAATCATAAGGTAATTTTTAATACTATTGATAATACAAATGAACAAAAAGAATATGCAATACTTTCTAGTAATGGTATAGCAAATAGTAAAAGTAAAATGGCAGAAATTACTAATGAAAAAATGTTAAGTGAAGATGAAGATACATATCGTGTTAGTTATGAAGAATTAGAAGAAATGTTAGATGCCGATGATATTGAAGAAATTAAAAATATATTAATTGATGCTATCAATAATACTGATTTTGATACTGAAGAGTCATATGTGTTCTTCCCTGAGAAACTTGTTAATGCTTTTTTAAATTCAAATGATATAGAGGCTATGAAAAGTGATATCTCTAGATTGTGTAATTTCTTAGATGAGTCTAGAGAAGAGGTAAAGAAAAACCTTGTTAAATCTTTATATATTTTAAATGATTATATAGATAAAATGAATCTTCAGAATATTGATTCTTATGTTGATTTTTCATATAAAAAAATAATGAATGCAGAAACAAAAAATGATGCAATTAATGTTATTACTGAATTAATAGATTATGATTTAGAAGTTTTGGATGCATTAGATTATTCAAAAGAGGAAATTGGTATAGATTTCTTTCGCTCTCGTACATTCTTTTATGTTCAAAGTCAATTGTTAAATAAAATAAGGAATGGTGTAAGTTTAGAATCGATAAAATCAAAATATGATAAGTTTTACAATATAACTAGAAAAAATGTAGATGGTGTCTTGGATGAGATTAATGATATAATAGGAATTGATTTAGAAGAAGATATAGAAAAAGATGAATGCATTGATATTAATAAAAAAGTAGATGATACTATGTCGAAGTTAAATGCTTTAGTTGGACTAGAAGATGTTAAATCGTCTTTTCAAGAAATTTTTGATACAATTATTTTTAAACAAAAAACAAAAGATAATCTTTCTTTTGAAGAAGGAAGTAAACATATGGTGTTTACTGGTAATCCTGGTACAGGAAAAACTACAGTTGCAGAGATTATTGCACCATTATTTCATGAAGTAGGTTATTTAGAGAGTGATAAAGTTTCATATGTTTCGGCTCAAAACTTGATTGGTGAATATGTTGGACAAACTGCTCCAAAAACAGAAAAAGTTATAAAAGATAACTTAGGTGGTATTATAGTTTTAGATGAGGCGTACATCTTAGCAGGTAAGGCACAGGAATATGGTAATGAAGCTATTACTGTTATGTTAAAAGAGATGGAAAAAAACAGAACAATGTTTATTTTTGCTGGATATAAAAAGGAAATGGAAGACTTTATAAAAATGAATTCTGGATTAGAATCTAGAATAGGATCTTTCCTAGAATTTAAAGATTATAGTGAAGATGAGTTATTTGAAATATTTAAAAAGAATATTGATAAAGTAAATGATAAGGAAAATCAAGAGTATAAATTAACAATGAGTGAAGGGGCTGTATCAAAAGTAAAAGGTATAATTTCAGAAGCAAAACAAATAACAGATTTTGGAAATGGAAGATTTGCTAAAAAATTGTTTGATAAGATTAGTAGATGTCATGCTAAAAATACACGTTCTACTGATGATCCAAATAAACTTTATCAGATTACTGAAAAAGATATACCTGATGATATAATGAAGACAATTTTCTTTAATGGAGATAGAAGTAGTGGATTATATTCAGGTGGAAAAATAGGATTTAGAAGTGAAGAAGATAAACCAAAAGTATATAAAAAAGGGGAGAAATAAAATATGCAATTGACAGAAAGACAGGAAAGTTTTTTAAGACTTACTAAAGAAAATGATATAAGAGAAGTTCAAAAAATGTTAAATCTTAGCGATAAACAAGTAATCAATATAATTTCTGCTATCGATAGAAAAGGGTATGAAATAAAACCTGGATTTAATTTTAGTGGAAAATACTATCTGAGAAAAAATAGAGAGATTGATAATCCTAAAACGATTAATATAATGGGAGATGAAGACAATTCTTTTAGATGTATAGCGATAGCTGATACTCATTTTCTTTCAAAGTTTTCAAATCAAAATAGTTTGGATCAAGTTTATAAATATGCATCTTATAAAAATATACCTTATATAATTCATTTAGGTGATTTTATTCATGATGTGTATAACTTTCCAGAAAGTAAACTAGAAAAATCACTATCACAACTTATTAAAGATTATCCTAGTGATAAGAATATTACAACTTTTTATATTCAGGGAAATCATGATTTAAGTTTAAAAAAGAGACATGGTATAAATTTAGAAAAATTTATATCTTCATCTAGATTAGATTTGGTTCCATTAGGCATTGATTTTGGAAGATTACGTATTAATAAAGATTTAATAAATATATGTCATACAACTAATTTAGTAGAAATGTCAGATGAAAGTATTGTAACATTAAAAGGTCATCGACATATGTATAGCTTATCACCATACATAAATAAAAATAAGAAATTAGGGTTAATGGTGCAAGTACCTAGTCTATGTGATATGAATATGAGAAAAGGTAGCAGGTTAGAGAAAGGTTTTGTTGAAATGGATTTGGATTTTTCTGATGATAATAATATAACAGATGCTACAATAACTCAGTTTGCAGTAAAACATAAGGTATTAAAATTAGGGGAATACAATCATAGAGTGATAAAAGTAAAATAAAACTGGACAAATCATTAAAAATTTAGTATATTAGATGTGCTTACTGTTTCTCAGTTTGAAGAATTTCCGACTTCTTACTTAGAAATGGTGAATATATAAGAAAGGAAGTGTGTTAATATGGCATTAACAAAGGCAGAAAAAGCTAGTATTATTAAAGAATTTGCTAGAGATGAAAAAGATACTGGTTCAGCAGAAGTTCAAATCGCTATTCTTACAAAAGAAATTAATGATTTAACTGAACATTTAAAAGTACATATTCATGATTATCATTCAAGACGTGGACTTTTAAAGAAGGTTGGACAACGTCGTAGTATGTTACAATATTTAGCAAAGAAAGATGTTACTAGATATCGTGAAGTTATTAAAAAATTAGGATTAAGAAAGTAGACACTTATTTTAAGTGTCTCTTTTTTAGAAAAAGGAGAAGTATATGAGAAAAAGAGTATTTAAACTTGATTTTTTTGGTAGAAAAATAGTAGTAGAACATGGGGAACTTGCAAAGCAAGCTACTGGAAGTGTTTTAGTGAGATATAATGATACAGTTGTTTTAACAGCTGTTGTTGTTAATAAAAATGTTAATCTATTATCTGACTTTTTCCCATTAACAGTAAATTATCAAGAAAAATTATATTCAGTTGGTAAAATTCCAGGTGGATTTATTAAAAGGGAAGGAAGACCGTCAGAAAATGCAACCCTTGCGGCTCGCATGATTGATCGTCCAATGAGACCTTTATTTCCAGAAGGATTTAAAAATGAAGTTCAAATAATTAATACAGTTTTATCAGTTGATCAAGATTGTTCACCAGAACTTACAGCTATGTTTGGATCATCACTTGCTACATCTATTTCAAAGATTCCATTTAATGGACCAATTGCTGGAGTAAAAGTAGGTTTAGTAGATGATGAATTTATTATTAATCCAACACCAGAACAATTAGAAAATTCTAAATTAGATTTAACAGTTGCTGGTACAATGGACGCTATAAATATGGTTGAATCATCAGCAAAAGAAGTTGATGAAAAAACTATGTTAGAAGCTTTGATGTTTGGACATGAAGCTGTAAAAACACTAATTAAATTTCAAATGGAAATTATAGATAAAATTGGTGAAGAAAAAATGGAGTATGAGACTTTAGAAATTCCAAGAGATTTAAGGGAAGAAGTTTCTGCTCTTGCTACTGAAAAGATGGATAAGGCATTACGAATTAAAGATAAATTAGAAAAATATAATGCAATTGATGAATTAAAAGAAGAAATAGTTAATCATTACATTGTTAAAAATCAAGATGAATTATCAGATGATGAATTAAAGGAATTAGAAGTTAAGATTAAAATGATTCTAAATGATATTGAATATAAGATATTTAGAGGAATTGTTGTTAAAGAACATATACGTGCTGATGGTAGAAAGATGGATGAAATAAGACCTTTATCAACAGCTATTGATTTATTACCAAGAACTCATGGATCTGCTTTATTTACAAGGGGAGAAACACAAAGTCTTTCTGTGACAACACTAGGAGCTTTGGGTGAACATCAAATTTTAGATGGTTTAGGTTTAGAAGATCAAAAGAGATTTATGTTACATTATAACTTCCCACAATTTAGTGTTGGAGAAACAGGTAGATATGGGGCTCCAGGTCGTAGAGAAATAGGACATGGAGCTTTAGGTGAAAAAGCTTTATTACAAGTTATTCCATCAGAAGATGAATTTCCATATACGATTAGAGTTGTATCAGAAATATTAGAATCAAATGGATCATCATCTCAAGCTAGTATTTGTGCTGGTTGTATGTCTCTAATGGCAGCGGGAGTTCCAATAAAGTCTCCAGTTGCTGGTATTGCTATGGGATTAATAACTCATGAAGATGATTATACAATCTTAACAGATATTCAAGGAATGGAAGACCATTTAGGTGATATGGACTTTAAAGTTGCTGGTACAAAAAATGGTATATGTGCTTTACAAATGGATATTAAAATCAAAGGTATTACTAAAGAAATTTTAGAAAAAGCCTTAAAACAAGCTAAAAAAGCACGACTTGAAATACTTAAAGTTATTACTGATACAATCAAAGAACCAAGAAAAGAAGTATCTAAATATGCACCAAAAACTATGATATTTAAAATAGATCCAGCTAAGATAAAAGATGTTATAGGAAAAGGTGGAGAAACAATTACTAAGATTATATGTGAAGCAAGTAATGTTACTGAGGTAAATAATGTTAATGCTGTAAAGGTTGATTTGGAAGATGATGGTAGAGTAATTATTTATCATACAGATCAAGATATAATTGATAAGACGGCAAAAATGATACAAGATATTACAAGAGAAGTTGAGGTTGGTGCAATTTATGAAGCTAAAGTAGTAAAAATAGAAGACTTTGGTTGTTTTGTAGAAATTTGGCCTGGTTGTGAAGGCTTAGTACATATTTCTCAACTTGCAGAAAAACGTGTAGAAAAGACTGAAGATGTTGTATCACTTGGGGATGAAATTTTGGTAAAAGCACTAGGTCCTGATAAAAAAGGTAGACAAAACTTTTCTAGAAAAGAAGCATTATTAGAAAATAAAAAAACAAAGTAATAGAAAAAAGTTTATCTATTACTTTTTTTATGCTATAATTTGGTTAAAGGTAGGGATGGAGTTTATGGAAAATAAGAAAAAAATTATTTTACTAGTAGCTGTGGCATTAATATTATTGATGGGAACTACATATGCTTGGTTTAATTTTACGAAAAGTAGCGAAAAAACAAATGTTCTTCATGCAGGAACGTTATCATTAAAATTAAGTGAAGAAACAGAAGGAGGTATTTCTCTTACTAATGCATATCCAATGACAGATCAAGAAGGATTAAATACAACTGTATATACATTTTCCCTTGTTAATGATGGAACAATGGATAGTAATTATACTGTATATTTAGATGATTTAGATTTAGATTCTACAAAAACTAGAATGGATGATAGTATTGTAAAGTATAATTTTCAAAAGAATGAAGAATCTGCTACTACAGGTACAATTTCATCTCTTGGTACTTCACCAAATAGAATATTGGATTCCGGAGTTATAGAAAAAGGAAAAACAATAAAATATAAGTTACAGGTTTGGATGGATTATAGTGCTGATAACTCACAACAAGCTACGACATTTAGTACACACCTTAGGATAGAAGCAAATCAAATAACAAGTAAAAATAATGGATAGTCAATTATGACTATTCTTTTCATTTTCTAAAAAATAGAATCATATATTAGATTAGGTGATTTTATGCAAAAAGTATATCAAGTGATAGGGGTTATGTTGCTTGGACTATTTAGCTTCTTTTATACTGATAAAGTAATAGGTTTTATAAGAGATACTGATCCTATTATGAAAACTATTAAAAAAACTTCTAAAACTTATGAAGTATCTCCACAAAATGCTAAAATAAAAGGAGATAAGATAGTACCTGGTGTATCGGGAAAAAAGGTTGATTATAAAAGTAGTTTTTCAAAAATGAAACGATATGGTACATATAATGAAAGTTTAACTGTTTTTGAAGAGGTTTCTCCGACTATTTCTATAGATGATTATTATGATAAATATATTTCTATGGGAAGTGGTATAAATAATGATGTTAGTTTAGTATTTGAAGTTAATAATAATGATGATATAACGGAAATAACTAATTTATTAATGGAGAGTGGAGTTAAAGCAACATTTTTTGTAGATGGTTTATGGTTAGAAAATAATCGTTCTTTAGCAGAAATATTAGCAGAAGATGGAAATGAGTTAGAAATATTAAACTATAATGGTAAGTATGATGAATTATATTTTAGTAGTAGTTTAAATACACTTAATAATGTTACTAATGTAAAACCTAAATATTGTTATGCGAAATATGATCAAAAAGAGGTTTTAGAACTATGTCAAAAGTTAGAACTACATACTATAATTCCAACAATTCAAACAGGTAATTATCCATATCAAGAAGTTAAAAGAAAACTTTCTAAAGGTTCAATAATCGCAATGCCTGTTAATTCATCTACTAAAATAGAATTATCAACGGTTATTAATTATATTAAACAAAAAGGATATGTAATTGATACTTTAGATAATTTACTTAGTGAGGCAGGAAATATAAAATAAAGTATTCATAACCATATATCTATGATATACTGAAATTGGTGAGTGGGATGAAGAAAAAATTTAAGAAAAAGGCAAAAATATTGATTTTACTTTGTGTAATATTAATTGTTTTTGTACTTGTTTTAATTGTATTTAGTAGAATTGGATTTGCTCCATTTTTAAAACTAAGTATAGAAAAAAGGATGGTAGTAGAAGTAGGCAAAAATTATAATTCTGGTAAGTTGAATGCATTTTATAATAAAAAAGACTTAACAAAGAATATTGAAAGAAATGGCAATGTTAATACAAAAAAGGTAGGCGAATATAAAGTCGTTTATACAATTAAGTATAAGAAAATACAAAAGAGTTTAACTCAGATTGTAAAAGTTGTTGATAAGACTCCACCAGAGTTAACTTTACTAGGTGATGATCTTATTATTTCTAAAAACAAAAAAATTAAGGATATAGGATGCAAAGCTATTGATAATTATGATGGTGATATTACAAAAAAAGTTAAATTGAAAAATTCTATAGATACAGCTAAACCAGGTGAATATGAGTTAGTTTATGAAGTGAAAGATAGTTCTGGAAATAAGAGTAGTGCTAAAAGAAAGGTTATAGTTGTAGAAAATATGAATGAAAATCAACAAATTGCGGTTTTAAATTATCATTTTTTCTATGATAGTGAAAAAGGGGAAAGCTGCTCAGATAGTAATTGTATTGATGCTAAAGATTTTAAAGCACAACTATCATATTTAAAAGATAATGGTTATAAAGCTTTAACTATGCAAGAGTTTAAAGATTGGAAGTATGGTGATATAGAACTTCCTGAAAAATCAGTTTTAATAACAATAGATGATGGGGCACTTGGTACTGGTATTCAAAATGGTAATAAATTAATTCCTATTTTAGAAGAGTATAAGATGCATGCGACATTATTTTTAATAACAGGTTGGTGGAGTATTGATAATTATAAATCAGAATACTTGGATATAGAATCTCATACTAATGATATGCATACAGAACGTGTTTGTGAAGGTGTTAGTAGAGGGGCTAAAATGCTTTGCTTATCTAAAAATGAAGTGTTGGAAGATTTAAAAAGATCAATTTCAGTTACAAATTCTAAATTAGCTTTTTGTTTTCCTTTTTATGCTTATACAGATGAGACAATTGATGATGTTAAGCAAGCAGGTTTTTCTCTAGCATTTATTGGAGGAGGTAGAAAAGCTATGAGAAGGGTTGATCCATACCATATTCCAAGATATCAAATAAAACAACAAACTTCACTAGATCAATTTATAAAATACGTTAGTTAATTAGAGATAATATAAAATTTCTTCTTAGAGAAAGCTATATTCTAATTAGAATCAATATCTGTTTGAGAATAAGAAATTCTAGTAAAATGCACATAAATTTTATGATGACAAAAATAAAACAGAATTATAAAAGTATCTGTAGCAGTTGGGTAATTCTTAAGTTTATACAAAGGAAAAGTTGAAAGACTTTCTTTTTTTTAGTATAATAAACAAGTAGATAGGATGGTTATTATGTATTTAAAAGAAATAGTTGCGAGTGGTTTTAAGTCTTTTGCGGATAAACTTAGTATTAAGTTAGATGATAAAACAACTTGTATAGTTGGACCTAATGGATCAGGAAAAAGTAATATTGTTGATGCTGTTAGATGGGTACTTGGGGAACAATCAGTTAAATCTCTTCGTGGAGAAGGGGCAATGAGTGAAGTAATATTTTCCGGAAGTAAAAGTAGAAATCCTTTAAATGTTGCTTCTGTTGAACTTATATTTGATAATTCTGATCATTACTTGAATATTCCATATACAGAAATTTCTATTAAAAGAAAAGTTTATCGTAATGGAGAAAATGAATATATCTTAAATCATGAAAAATGTAGATTAAAAGATATTACTGATTTACTTATAGATAGTGGAATAGGTAAGGAGTCATTTAATATTATATCTCAAGGTGAAGTAGATAGAATTTTATCAACTTCATCAGGAGAAAGACGTATTATTTTTGAAGAAGCTGCTGGAATACTTAAATATAAGAAAAGAAAAGAAGAAGCATTAAGAAAATTAGATAGAACTCATAATAACCTTGATCGTGTTAATGACATTATAAATGAATTAGAAATACAAGTAGAACCATTAAAAGAACAAAGTAAGAAAGCTAGAAAATATTTAGAAACAAAAGAAAAGTTAGAAAAATTAGATATTGCTTTAATTACTAATGATATTTTATTTTATTCTAATGAAGTAAATAAAAATAAAGAAAAGAAAGAATCTTTAGAACAAGAAATAGTTTTATTATCTAATAGAAGTTCTTTAAATAATACAGAAGATATGAAAAATCAACAAAGGCTTGAACTATTAGAACAAGAATTAAATCAAATAAATAAAGATCTTGTTATATTAGCTGAAGAAGTAGAAAAATTAAATGGAGAAAGACTTTTACTTAGAGAAAGAACTTCTAAAAATGATACTAATGAAGTATTAGAAAAATTAAGAAAAGAATTAGATAATAAAGGGAATATCTCTAAAAAAATAGAATTACTTCAAGAAGAAGTGAAATTATTAGAAAATAAAAGAAAAGATAAGATAAGTACTTTAGATAAAAATAAAACTGAATTAGATAAAATAAATAAAGAACAAAAAATGGAGCAATTAGAATATTCAAAAATGGATAGAGATTTAATTACTCTAAATCATAAAATAGATTCTATAAAAACAGAAATAGAAGCTTTTGGAAATGTTCCTAGTAGTGTTAGAAAAGTTTTAAATGAACATAGTCTAGGGGGTATTCATAATACAATAGGTAATATTTTAGAAATAGATAATGAATATATAAAGGCTCTTGAAATAGCTATATCATCATCAAAGAACTTTATTATAACAGAAGATGAAAATGCTGCAAAAAGTGCGATTAGATATTTAAAAGATAATCACTTGGGTAGAGCTACATTTTTTCCTTTAACAGTTATAAAGAAAAGATATGTTGATAAAGAGACTTTATCTATTTTGCGTAATGATTCTGATTTTATTGCGGTTTTATCTGATTTAGTTAAATATAATAAAAAATATGAAAGTATTATAGAGAACCAATTAGGTACAGTAATAGTATCAAAAAATATTGATAATGCTACTCGTTTAAGTAAGAAAATTCGAGCTCGTTATAAAGTGGTTACATTAGATGGGGATGTTGTTCATATAGGTGGATCAATGTCTGGAGGTAGTAGTTATTCATCTAAGAGTATGATTTCTCTTAAACAAAATTTGCTTGAATATCAAAATGAATTAGAAAATAAGCAAGAAAGATTGGGAAATGTAAAAGAAAAAGTTAGAGAACTTTCTAGTAAAAAAGATGAAATAAATGAAATTTATGCAACTAACTCTAGAGATAAGATGTTATTAGATCAAGAACTATCATCTAAAATTGATGAGTTAAGTAAAAGAGAAAAAGAACTTGATGAGATTAATTCTAAGATAACTAGTTATGAATCAGTAGAAAATAATTCTATAGATCAGAAGGAACAAGAATTAATGGATGCTTATCAACAAAAAAGTACAGAAAAAGATAAAATGAGTTTAAGAAAAGAATCTATTGTGGTTGAAATTGATAACTTGAAACAAATAATAGAAGAGGCAACAGCTAAGGAAAAAAGTGAAAATTCTAAGTTAAGAAATTTAGAAAAAGAAGTTAATGATTTAGAAGTTAAAATAACTAGAGCTGATGTAAAGCTTGATTCTATGCTTAATACTTTGAATGAAGATTATTCTATGACTTATGAAAAAGCAAAATCTATGTATGTTTTAGAAATTGATGAAGATGAGGCACGTAATAAAGTATCAATATATAAAAGTGAAATTAGAAAATTAGGTATGGTAAATTTAGCAGCAATAGAGGAGTATGAAAGAGTAAATACTAGGTATGAATTTTTAAATAACCAAAAAGAGGATTTATTAAAGGCTGAAGAGACTTTACTTGATATTATGAATGAAATGGACGATGTCATGATAGAAGAGTTTAAGAAAACTTTTGAAAAGATTAGACAAGAGTTTAAAGTTGTATTTAGAGAATTGTTCCATGGAGGTAATGCTGATTTAATATTGACAAATCCAGATGATATTTTAACAACAGGAGTAGATATTGTTGCGAGTCCTCCAGGTAAAAAGTTAACTACAATAACTTTATTATCAGGTGGAGAAAAAACATTTACAGCTATAAGTTTACTATTTGCTATTTTAAATGTAAAAACAGTTCCATTCTGTTTATTTGATGAGGTCGAAGCTGCTTTAGATGATGCTAATGTAAATGCATTTGGTAATTACTTAAAAAATTATAAGAATAAGACTCAGTTTTTAATTATTACCCATAAAAAGAAAACAATGGAATATGCAGATACACTTTATGGTATTACAATGCAAGAGTCTGGTGTTTCTAAATTAGTTAGTGTTAAACTAAATCAAAAAGTAGAAACAATATAAAAAACAGGATAACTAAATCCTGTTTTATATTGCTCTATATTTATTTTGATCTTTATATGGATTTTTTGGATCGATATGATCATAGAATAAAATACCATTTAAATGATCTAGTTCATGTTGAAAAGCAATTGCTAACTCCTCACGACCTCTAACTCTTATTTTATTACCGTCCATATCATAGCCTTCAATAGTTACTCTAGCATATCTTGGGACTATTCCATCAACTTCACGGTTAACAGAAAGACAACCTTCACCAAGTTCAACATATATCTTTTCCATTGAATTACTAACGATTTTAGGATTTATGATAATATAGTTATCAAATTTTCCTTCATCATATTCATAAACAACAACGAAATATCTTTTGGGAACACCTATTTGAATAGCAGAAAGCCCCATTCCAGGTCTAAGATCATACTTTTCAGCTAATTCTTCTATTTGACTATTAGTTAAGTATTCAATCATTAAATCAATATTTTTTCTATCTTCATTACTTAATGGAAATTCTACTTCTTTACTAATTTCTCTTAATCTCTTATCTTTTTCATCAATTATATCTTTATTCTTTAACATACTGCATCACCCCAACTGGTGCTATTATACTAAAAAAAAAGAAAAAAGGAAAGCCCTTTTTCTTAATTGTACTAATTAGCCCAACGTGTTCCAATCACGATTACTAATAAAATAAATAATACTAAGATAATTGCATAGATTGAATTATTATTGCCACCGCAGTTAGTTGTTGGATAATATTGCATTTGTGGATACATGTTTTGACAACATGATGAACCACCACCATAATAATACATATGACATAGCCTCCTTTTACTTAATCTATTATAAGATATGATAAATGCAAAATTATGTTAATCAATTGAAGCTATTTACATTTTTAAGTGTAAAAATATAAGAATTTATGGTATGATGATATTAAAATAAGAAAGGTAGACAAGAAATGGCAAAAAAACAGAAAGAAAAGAAAATATTTAGATATTTAGATATACCATTATTACTTAGCACTTTGCTTTTATTTATAATAGGTCTTATTATGGTTTTTTCATCTTCTAATGTAACTGCTTATATGTCACATGCAGTAAGTCCTTATAATTATTTTATAAAGCAAGGAATTTTCTTGTTTGTTGGTTTTATTCTATTTTTAATTATGATTCGGTTTAATACTAAATTTTATGGAATGGTCTCCTGGGTTTTACTTACTTTGATAACTGCCAGTTTAGTAATATTATTAATATATGGAAAAGCTACTAATAACGCAATCAGTTGGTTTGATTTTGGACCATTTAGTTTTCAACCTAGCGAGTTTATAAAAGTAATATTTATTGTTTGGATGGCTAGATTTTATGAAGTTAATGAGAAAAAGTTAAATACTTATGGAGCTAGTTTATTTCCCCCAGCAGTTGCTTGCGGGATAGCACTTTTAATAATGCTTCAACCTGATCTTGGTACGGCAATAATATTTTCAGTTATTGTTTTTTGTCTATTTATCTCATCAACTGTATCTGTTGAAGTAAAAACGAAAACATTATTTGGTTGTCTTGGCTTAGTAGGAGCGGTTGGAATATTTATTGCATCAACTGGTAATTCTATTTTACTTGAAAGACAGGCAACAAGATTTGATTTTAAAAATCCTTGTTCAAAACTACTAAATACTGGTTCACAAGTTTGTAATGGATATATTGCGATTAATAATGGGGGATTAACAGGAGTAGGACTTGGTAATTCGACTCAAAAATATTTATATTTACCAGAACCATATACTGACTTTATTTTTGCAATTATAGTGGAGGAATTAGGTGCTATATCTGGTATTGGAATTATTCTTTTATATATGTTTGTTTTATATAGAATTCTAATAATAGGTAAGAGAAGTTATACTAATAGAGGAGCTTTAATGTGTTATGGGATAGCAATCTATATTTTCTGTCATATAGCTATTAACTTATTAGGTTTATTTGGACTTATGCCACTTACTGGAGTACCATTACCATTTATGAGTTATGGAGGAAGTTTTACTATTTGTTTGATTGCTGCTTTAACAATAGTTCAGAGAGTAAGTATTGAAAATAAGATGAGAGATAATTTAAAGAAATAGAGTGAGGTATAAATTTTATGGAGAATAAAAATAAGAAAATGACGAAACAATTATTTGCTTTAGCACTTGTTTTATTAGTACTTTTAGGAGGAACATATGCATGGTTAACACTTCAAGTAACTGGAGAAAAGACCAATGTGTTAAGAGCTGGAACACTATCTTTAGTACTTGATGATACAACAAGTAATGGAATAAAGTTAGAAAAGGCAGTACCAATATCAGATGAAAAAGGTAAAACTGGTACAGAATATACATTTACATTACAGAATAAGGGAACAAAGGCAGTTAGTTATACAATTTATTTAGATGATGTAGCCTTAGAGGTAAGTGAAACAAGAATGGATGATAGTAAAGTAAAATATCAATTAACTAAAAATAGTAAAGAGACAGTAGCTTTACTAAATACTTTATCAGATAAAGTTCTAGATTCAGGAGAGATAGCAGGAAGTACAACAAATACATATAGTCTAAGAGTATGGATAGATAGTGCAGCAGAGACGGAAGTAATGGGAAAAATACTTTCTAAAGAATTGAGAGTAGAAGCAACACAGGCTGGAGCGAAGACAACTACAACATCAATGTGTAAGAGAGCAACCACCCTACATAAAGAGGTATGTACTAATTCTGATTCATCATATTATTGTCAAGCAGATGGATATTCACTAAATTCAGAGATAGAATATGGTTCACTAGGAACAAAAGGAACACTTACAAGTGGTGATGCTTTTGATTGTGATGTTAATGGAGATGGAGAATATGATCCTGAAACAGAAAGATTCTATTATGTGTCAGACGTAACAAACGGAATAACAACTGATAGTGATACAGCGGTATTAATTTACTACAGTAATGTAAGTGGAGGGGTACCATCAAATTCAACAACGTATGCATACTATGATGTAGCAAATAAAAAAAATTGGTACGGACCACAAACAGCAGTAAAACAACTTCCTACAACAACGCGGTGGAAAACAATATTAACAAATACAAAAAGACAAATTACAACAGAAACAAATACAACATCAACTACTGGTGGAACATTACCAACAGCATTTAGTTATGAAAGATATGCCGCAAGACTACTAACGGCACAAGAAGTAAATGCAGGATGTGGGATTACAATAAGTACTGCTAAAACAGGAGAACTAAGTACAAAATGTAAGTATTTAATGGAAAATACTAAGTATTCAAATTCAAGTAATAAAGCCTATGGAGAATGGTTAGAAAGTCCGCGCGCTGCTAACTATTACGGTGTGTGGGGTGTCTATGTCGACAACCGCAGTGTCAACAGCAGCAATGCTTATGGTGCTGACAGCTATGGTGTCCGTCCCGCAATAGAAGTAGCTAAGACAAATATTGATTATTAAGTTGATTTAGTTTTTTGAGGAACTTTCTATTTTATTAACAATAATAAAGTAGGAGGTTTTTTTATGACTTGGAAATATCGATATAGAAAACAAATATTAGTAGTTTCTCTTTTTATTTTATTAATTGCATCTTCGATATCTTTATATGTTGTTAAATTTGATAAACAAAAAGAAAAGGATAGTAAAAAAGATAGAGAAATAGTATTAACTGAAAAAAAGGAAGTTAAAGAAAAGAATAAGGCAAAAACTACTAATACAAAGATTATGGTTGATATAAAAGGAGAGGTAGTAAATCCAGGTATTTATACTTTAGATGATAATCAGAGAGTAATTGATGTTATAAATATGGCTGGTGGAATTACTAAAAATGCTGATACAAGTGTTTTGAATTTATCAAAAAAACTAAAAGATGAAATGGTTATTATCGTTTATAGTTATTATGAAGTAAAGAATTTTTCTTATGTAAAAGAAGTAGAAAAGAAAGTACAGACTGAATGTAGTAAAGGAATTAATGATGTAGAAAATGATGCTTGTATAGAAGATGATTCAAGTGGTGAAGAAGAGTCTTCTATTATATCTATTAATACTGCGACAAAGGAAGAGTTGATGACACTTACTGGAATAGGTGAGAAAAAAGCAGAGGATATTATTAAGTATAGAGAAGAAAATGGAGAGTTTACTAGTATTGAAGATATTAAAAATGTAAAGGGTATAGGGGATAGTCTGTTTGAAAAGATTAAAGACTATATTACATTGTAATGGACTATTTTATTTGCTATGTATAATAACTGTAGTATTAACTCTTATAAGAATTGAAATTGATATTCCTAATTCTTATGATTTAGGTACAAAGAAAGTAGTTGGAGAAGTATTAGAATATGATATTGATGGTGATTATTTAAAATTAACTATTGATGCGAATGAGAAACTAATAGGAAGGTATTATTTTAAAACTAAAGCTGAAAAAGAATTATTTATTAAAAGTGTAGATGTTTATGATACATTGAGACTAAATGGAGAATTAGAAGAGACTGAAGGGTCTAAAGATATTTATAGTTTTGATTATAAACAATATTTAAAAAGTAAGAATATTAATTATATTATTAAAATTGATAAAATTACTTTGATTAGTAAAGAAAAGAGTTTTTTTAAAGGTATTAAATGTTTCTTGCTTAAAAGAAATAGTAATTCATATATTAAAGCTTTTATTTTTGGTAATAATAAATCAATTATTACAGATGTAATGTCTTCTTATCAAGGAATTGGTATTAGTCATCTTTTCGCAATTAGTGGTATGCATATAGGATTATTAACTCTAGTTATATCAAAACTATTAATGAAATTAAATATTAAAGAAAAGTATATATTTATAATTATTAGTTTATTTTTATTTTTCTATTTATTTATAACAGGTGTTTCTCCATCAATATTAAGAGCTATTTTCTTTTATTTATTTTTTAGTCTAAATAAAATATATAATCTTAATATTAAAGGGGTAAATATTTTTATGTTAATATTTTCTATTTCTTTATTAGTTAATCCATACTATATTCATGAGGTTAGTTTTTTATATTCATATACTATAAGTTTTTCTATTTTGTTAGTAGGTAATAAGATTAGTAACGGTTCATATTTTAAAAGATTATTTCTAACATCACTTATTTCATTTATCGTAAGTTTTCCTATAACAATATATTTTTTCAATCAAATTAATATTTTATCTGTATTTTATAATATGTTATTTGTACCATTTATAAGTATGATAGTTTTTCCGTTATCTATAATTACATATATTATTCCTTTTTTTGAACCAATATTTAATGTTTTTATAAGTTTAATGGAATTTTTAGCATTGAAGTTTAATTCTATTAGTTTTTCAAAATTAATCTTTCCTTCACTGTCTAGATATTACTATATTTTATATATTATAGGAGTAATTATTTTTATATATTTTTATAATAAAAAGATAATTAGCGTTTTACCAATACTTTTGTTAGCTTTATTTAATTATTTATATCCAGTTTTCTTTAATCAAAATTATTTGATGTTTTTAGATGTTGGACAAGGTGATAGTATACTAATTCATTCAAAAGATAAAACTATGTTAGTAGATACTGGAGGAGTTATTAATTACTCGAGGGAGAAATGGCAAGAAAGAAAAAATGAAAAATCTTTAACCAATTATGTAACTATACCTGTACTTAAAAAATTAGGAATACGAAAAATAGATTATTTAGTATTAACTCATGGTGATTTTGATCATATGGGAGAGGCATTAAAACTTATAAAACAATATAGAGTAGAAGATATATATTTAAATCAAGGAAATTTTAATTTATTAGAGAAAAAAGTTATTAAAAAGTATAGACATGTTTATCAAATTAGAGAAAAGGAAGAAATTGTACTTGGAAATATCAATATAGTTCAAATAAATAAAGAGTTTAGTGATGAAAACGATTCTAGTAGTATTTTACTAATGTATTATAAAAATAAAAAAATACTTTTAACTGGTGATGCTTCTAAAAAATCAGAAGAGTATATATTAAATAAATATAATATTGGTAAGATAGATGTTTTAAAAATTGGACATCATGGTTCAAAGACTTCTACTAGTGATGAGTTACTAGAAGAATTAAGACCAAGTCTTGCGATAATATCTTGTGGTAAAAATAATAGATTTAATCACCCTCATAAAGAAACAATTGATAAATTGAAAGAATATAGGATTAAATATTTGAGAACTGATATATCTGGAACAATAAGAATAGACTTATAAATACAAACTAGTATGATATAATTAGTTTAGGATGTGATATTTTATGGATAGAGAAAAAATAACTAAAGCAAGGGAATTTTGTATGCAGGTAAAACAACTTGCGAGGAAATATGATCTACCTTTTTTTGTAGTTACTGATGGAGCTAGTGCTACTAGTAATAATGGTTGTGAAGCTGTAAAAAATGCTAGAAGTAATCATATTAAATGGGAATTGAAAAATAATTTTGATCCAGATGAAGATTGGGCAAAAGAAACTTAAAAAAATTATAAGTTAGGGTAACAAAGCATTGCAATTTTTGTTAAAATTATATACAATTGTCTTATGGTGGTGGTCAAGATGGAAAAAATTAATGAGTTTCTTAATAACAATAACTTGACTACTTTAAAACGTTCTTATATGGATGCTTGTAGTAATGAAGATTTTTCATCATTTATATCTACGATTGATGCTTCTGATGAAGTATTAATGAAATATACATCTACACTAGAAGAGGCTATGTGTGAGTATATTAACTGCAAGAATTGTAAAAATATTTTAACTTGTAAAAATAAAGTGGAAGGATTCTGTTATAAACCAGAAGTTGTAGATAACACTTTGCAGTTTTCTTATGTAATGTGTAAGAAAAAGAGAGATTTAGAAGATGCTCAAAGTTATTTAAAAAACATTAAGTATTATGAGATGTCTAAAGATATTGTTAATGCATCTTTTAAAGATTTGTATAAAGATGATACGACAAGAACTCCAATTTTAAAATATATGATGAAATTTATGAAGGATTATAATAGTGGTAAAAAAACTAAAGGTTTATATTTAACTGGTTCATTTGGATCAGGAAAAACATATTTAGTTGCGGCTTTATTGAATGAACTTTCTAAAAAAGGTGTTAAGTGTGTTGTTGTTTATTATCCAGAATTTTTGCGTGATATAAAGGCATCATTTAAAACTGATTATGATGAGAAGTTTAATAGTGTTAAAAAAGCTGAACTTCTTCTTATAGATGATATAGGGGCAGAAGCCGTTACAAATTATTCAAGAGATGAAATATTATCTCCAATTTTACAATTTAGAATGGAAGAACATCTCCCTACGTTTTTTACATCAAACTTAACGTTAGATGAGTTAGAAAATCATCTTTCAATAACGTCTAGTGGTGTTGATAAAGTTAAAGCTCGAAGAATTTTAGAAAGGGTTAAGCAACTTTCGATGCCAATGGAATTAGTGAGTAAAAATAGAAGGGATTGATAGTATGGAAAAAGTTGATTATATGATTAGTTTAGAGGAATTATTTAAAAGGGATAAATTCCAAATAAGTGATCTTGTTAAGGCACTAAATATAGATGAAGGAGACGAAATCATTAATCGACTTTTTCTATTTTTAAATGCAAAAATAGATAATTTTCATGAAGGTACTAACTTGGATTATTTACAAACTGGTGTTGGAGTGATTTCAGATATAATAGAAGAATACTCTTCGGTTAATCATAAAATGATAAAGAAAAAAACAAAAAAACTCTATGAAAAGATTGTAAGAATACAAACTGAAAACATAGAAAAATTTCAAAATCCGATTGAAACATTAAAAGAATTTAAGAAAGTTATATTAGCAATTGATAAACTTGAAGAAGTAAATTTAAAAAGAGAATCTAAGTATTTTGGTTTTTTGAAGTTTATTACTTGTGATATTAAAAGTTTAGATTATTTAGAAGAAACTTTAAAGAGGTTTCCAAATATAGTTAATGCTAAAGATAAAAAAGAACGTACTATATTTTCTACTATTTTTAAAGAATATTTAACTGAAATTAATAGTGATGAATTTAATAGAGAAAAGATTATGTATTATAGTAATGTATTATCTTTAATAAAAAGTCATGTACAATTTGAACTTGATTCAAAAGATAAGAGTTATTGTAATTCAAAACTAAAACAAAGTATATCAAAGTTATATTATCAAGATGATAACTATTCAGAGAAAAAAGAACTACTTGCTGATTTGAAAAACTTTTTACAGAGTGAAGATGTAGAAAAAATTGGAATAGATCAATTATTAGAAAATTATCATATTAGTACAGCTTTTCCTAGAAAAGTAAAAAACGAAATAGATCAATTGATGAGAAAACCTAAAAAGGTATCATCTGGTAGAGTGATTGTAGATGATTATATTATTACTATAGATGGTTTGAATGCTAAAGAAATTGATGATGCATTATCAATTAAAAAATTAGAAAATGGTAATTACTTATTGGGTGTCCATATTGCTAGTGTGTTAGGATATTTATCATATAAGTCTCCTTCTGTTGTTGAAGCAATATCAAGAAGTAGTAGTATTTATTTACCAGGTCGTTGTTGTCATATAGAAGGATTAGAATGTGATGGATTAATACCGATTTTTCCTTATCAATTTTCGGCAAGTAGCGCATCATTAGTTCAAGGAAAGCCACGACTTACCAACTCATATTTTTTTGAAATTGATAATCATGGTGATGTAGTAGATAGTGATTTTAGAAAAACAGTTATTTCTAATAGCAAAAAATGTAGTTATCAAGAAATAAATGATGTTATAAAAAAAGGAACAACTAATCCTCAATTAGAAAATACAGTTAGATTACTTGATGAACTTACTTATAAGTTAGAGGAAAAAGATCAAGCAAAATCAATTTATCTAGATATAAAAAATAAAAAGATTGATCCATCAGATGCTAAAGTAAGTACTAATAGTAGGGCTGAGAGAATAGTTGGCCAAATGATGAAGCTTACTAATAGTAAAATTGCTGATTACTTTGCACATTCTAGTGAAGGATATCCATTTCTATATAGAGTGCATGAGATGAATGCTGAAAATATAAGCGAATTAGAAAGTGCAATTAAAAAATTATCTCCTGCTAAAGATAGGGAAAAGTTTGATAATTTATATAATGCTTTAACTAGTATGTATCCGAGTGCTTATTATGATTTAGAAGGTAGTCATGAAGGACTAGGTTTAAAACATTATTGTCATGGTACTTCACCATTAAGAAGAAGTGCTGATATTGTAGTTGAACACGCACTTGACGTTTGTTATTTTAAGAGACCTAGTGACAAAGATTTATATCTTTTAGAAGAGAATATTAAGGAAAACAGGGATATTATTAATGCTAAGAATAATGATATAGATTATTTTATTGGTCAGTATTGTAGAGAAAAACAAAAAATAAAAACAAGATAATGTAAAGAATTATAAATTATTTTTTAAAGTAATAAAAAAATGTTGAAACTTTCTAAAAAATAGGATATGATTAGTGTATAGAATAAAGGAGAGTTTGTATGGAAACGAAAAACAAAAATTTTGTAGAAAAAAATAAAAAACAAATAGTTGCAATAGCGCTTGCTTTGGTATTACTTTTAGGTGGAACTTATGCATGGTTAACATTAACTCTAAATGGTACTAAGAAAGTAAGGATTGAAGCTGGTACTTTAGCATTGGAATTAAATGAGGGTGATGCTATAAATGTAGCTGATTCCTTACCAATGTCTGATACTGATGGTTTAGCAACAACACCATATACATTTACTTTGAAAAACACAGGTAATGTAGCAAGTGAATATACTATCTATTTAGATAATGGAACTATTAGTGAAGGTGATACACTAATGGATGATAGCATTGTAAAATATAGTTTAACAAAAACAGGTGCAGATACAAAAACGGCTTTAGTTTCTACATTAAAAAGTGGTGAAGCTTCAGAAAGAGTTCTAGATACTGGAACTATTCAACCAGGTGAAGAATATAATTTAGATTATACATTAAGGTTATGGATAAAAGATGATGCAACAAATTCAGATATTCAAGTTACTAGTTCAGATGGTACAGTAGTAGGAAAAGTTTTTGCTGGTAAACTTAGAATAGAAGCAAGTCAAATTAAAGAATAGCATTTATGCTATTTTTTCTTTGCAAAATTTAGAAAGTGTGCTATGATATATCTGTAAATGCAGAGATAAAGGACATGATTTATTAAGAAACAAATAAAGAGAGTCTATGGTTGGTGGAAATAGATAATGCCTTATTAAGTTACTACCTTTTTAGCAGAACTATCAAAAGTAGTTCCGGGAGACCGTTATAATAATTAAGAAAAATAATGGATGGTACCGTGTTAAGCACTCCTATAATAATATAGGTGTGCTTTTTTTGTAGGGGAGGAAAAGTAAAGATGAAAAAGTTTAGTACTTCATTAACAATTACAACAAGAGAGTTTTTAACCAGATATTTGGGTGTTGACTATACACTAGATAAACATCTAACTCATAAAGGAATGAAAATGATTCTAGTTGAAAAGAAAAAGAAGCTTCCAAAGAGAGTTGGCATTGATCATGTTAATTTTGAGGATATCGCAACAGGCAAGTATTTATTAGTGAGAGCGGAGTCGGCTAAGAAAAAGAAATCTCAAATTATTGCTTATAAAAATCCAGATTATAAGTCTGGTATGCAATTGTTAGAAGAATTAGAAATGTCTGAGAAAGAAATGAAAAAAAGAAGAGAAGAAATATTGATGGAGCAAGGTTTAGAATATGATGCTTTTTCCATAGTTAAGGAAATAGAACACTTAGTTGGGGAAGAGTATGAAGATTATAAGGTTATGCAGCATATATCAAGAACATCAATGTTTCAAAAATCATTTCATAAGAGTAAAAAAAGAAAATAAAGGAGATATGTATTATGATAAATATAAAAGAAAATGAAAAATTAAGTGTAATGAATCATTCATGTGCACATTTACTTGCTCAAGCAGTAAAACATTTATATCCAGAGGCTAAGTTTTGGGTTGGACCAGTTATTTCAGAAGGATTTTATTATGATATAGATTTAGGTGATAAAGTAATAACAGAAGAAGATTTACCTAAAATAGAAAAAGAAATGAAAAAAATATCTAAAGATGGAAAGAGAATAGTTAGAGAAGAACTTTCAAAAAAAGAAGCTTTAGAAAAATTTGGTAATGATCCATATAAAGTTGATTTAATAAATAGAATGGATGAAGATAGTACTGTTATTAGTTGTTATACACAAGGAGATTTTACAGATTTATGTCGTGGACCTCACGTTGATACTGTAAAAGAATTGAAATATTTTAAATTATTAAAGGTTTCAGGAGCATATTGGAAAGGTGACGCTAAAAATAAGATGCTTCAAAGAATTTATGGTATTTGCTTTCCAACAGAAGAGGAGTTAAATGAACATTTGGAATTCTTAGAAGAATGTAAGTTGAGAGATCATAGAAAATTAGGGAAAGATTTAGGTATATTTATGTTCTCGGAGTTAGTTGGTAAAGGATTACCAATGTGGTTACCAAATGGCTTTATTTTAAGAAAGACTTTAGTTGATTATATTACAAATAAAGAATTAGAATTAGGATATAAACATGTTATGACTCCATCACTTGGAAATGTTGAATTATATAAAACTAGTGGACACTGGGATCATTATCAAGAAGACATGTTCCCATCAATGGAATTAGATGATGAAGCATATGTTTTAAGACCAATGAATTGTCCTCATCATATGATGATGTTTAAAAATTCACTACATTCATATAGAGATTTACCTATAAGAATTGCAGAAGTAGCTAATGATTTTAGATATGAATCAAGTGGATCACTATGCGGAATAGAAAGAACTCGTGCTTTTACTCAAAATGATTCTCATATATTCTGTACTCCTAGTCAAATCAAAGATGAATTTGCTGGTGTTGTAAAACTAATACTTGATGTATATAAAGATTTTGGTTTTAACGATTACGAATTTAGACTATCATTAAGAGATAAAAATGATAAAGAAAAGTATTTTGATAATGATGAAATGTGGGATATGGCAGAAAATGAACTTAGAAAAGTGTTAACTGAATTAAATATTCCTTACTATGAAGCAGAAGGTGAAGCGGCTTTTTATGGACCAAAATTAGATGTTCAAGTAAAGAGTGCAATTGGTCATGATGTAACATTATCTACTTGTCAATTAGATTTCTTATTACCTGAGAGATTTGAACTTGAATATGTAGATGAAGGTGGTAAAAAGGAAAGACCTGTTGTTATTCATAGAGCTATTTTAGGTTCTCTTGATAGATTTATAGCATTCTTATTAGAAGAGACTAAAGGTGATTTACCTACATGGCTTGCTCCTGTTCAAGTTAAAGTTATTCCTGTATCTAGTGAACATCAAGGAGAGTATGCAAAGAATATAGAACTATATTTGAAAGAAAATGGTATAAGAGTAGAAAGTGATCTTAGAAATGAGAAACTAGGATATAGGTTAAGAGAAGCTCAAACTGCTAAAATTCCATATACTTTAATTATTGGTGATCAAGAAAAGGAAAACGATACTGTTAGTTATAGACTACATGGACAAAAAGAAACAACAACTGTTTCAAAAATTGAATTCTTAAATTTAATGAAAGATGTTATAGATAATAAAAAATAATAATTAATAAAGGGCTTCGTAGAAGTCTTTTATTTACAGGACATTTAAAGGAGATAGTATATGGCATATAGTAATAATGCAAAATTACAACAGATAAAAGAGATGTTTAGATCATCTAAGATTGAGATAGTAGAAGATGAAATTAAATTATATTTAATTGATTATCCAAATGATAGCTATGCTAAGTCTTTGTATGCTGATATATTAAGAGTTAGTGGAAAGTATGAAGAGGCAAATGATATATATCAAGAAGTATTGATTGATGCTAAATCAAAAAAAGCAATAGGAAATGCGTATGTTGGTTTAGCAAAAATAGAAATGATTAATAAAAACTATGATGAGGCAAAAAAGTATGCTAATATGGCTATAGAAAATGATTTTGAATTTTCAGGTAATCTTCTTTTACACAGAATTTATGTAAGTAATAATGAACCATATAAAGCTCTTGAGGTTCTTAATTTTAAAGATGAAGAGATAAACAAAAGATATAACGATTTAATAAGAATTAATAAAGCTCGAGTATATATAGATATTGGTAATATAGATTCAGCAAAAAAAGAACTTAGACATGCTAATCCTAGTTTTAATGAGTATAAAAAACAGAAGTATTATTGTTTAGCTAGGATAGAAATGACTAATTCGAATTACGATAAAGCAAATGATTATATTGATTCAGCATTAAATTTGGATAATCGAAAAAATAAATTACATCTACAATTACTTTTGACTAAGGCTAATATTTTAACAAGATTAAATAGAGGATATGAAGCTTTAACTATTTGCAAAGATATTATAAAGTTAAGTAATGGAACAAAACAAAGAGCTTATATTACCATGGGTGATATATACATGAGTCAAAAAGATGAAAAAACGGCATATAGTTATTATTCAAAAATAGATGATCCATCGATAATACCTTATGCTGATTTAAAACTGGGAGCTTTATATATTCAAAAATTTGATTATGAAAAAGCATATGAATATTTGTCTAAAATAGATATTACACAAGATGAAAAAATTAAAAATGGGGTATATTATTATTTGGCGTTAATAGAATTTAAATTGGGATATTATGATAAAAGTATAAAGTTAGTAGATAAGATTAATAAATATTTTATGGATATTAGAGAGATAAATGCTTTAAATAGAATAAAAGTTTACTCCATGGTAAAAGAGGGGATACCTTTTCATAGAGATAATTACACATATACAGAAAAACAAATACTTAATTATGATGATGAATTAGCAATTAATCATATATTTGATAAACATGTAGATAATAGTTGTAATAGTAGTTTTTCTGAGACAATCGATGTAAGAGAACTTTTTTATAATATTGGTGCTAAATTAGATCAGAAATATAAATATGGTTCTTATGATATGGATCTTTATATAATACCATATCCAAGAATTGGATATTCACCTGTTCATAATAAGATGATAAATGAACTAGAAGTTATTACTTTACCAAATAGTAAACAAATACTTTCAATGTTTCCGGTTTATTATGAATCAGATAAAGGTTTTTGTATGGAAAGTGAAGATTTAGATGAATATAGTAGTGGTAAAAATAAAACTAAGAGACTTTCTGCAATAGAAAAATTTAATAAAAGATATGGAAAAAATTAGGGAAAAGTAATTTCTTTTTACAATAATAGATGTAGAAGGAAGTTACTTTTCTTTTTC
>ERZ773139.256-NODE-256-length-75348-cov-5.032659_pt1 | contig 75348 bp, 130 predicted proteins | sample MGYA00580854_ERZ773139 | MGnify/ENA primary metagenome ERZ773139 (study PRJEB29015, sample SAMEA2737809) | human gut metagenome | biome: human gut; feature: human-associated habitat; material: faeces | place: China | collected 2012 ...
TTCGTCGGCGCGGCTGTACTCGGGGAGCTTGGCAAGTGCGCGGAGCTGTCCGCAAAACTGCGCGCCGATGGGGAAGCGAGAGAAGAAGCCGCCCGCCGTGAACGTGAAGAGCAGGAAGCAAAGGAAAGAGCAGAGCAGGAAGAGCAGCACCGGCAAGAGATAAAGAAGGCCGAGGAGATTTTTACCCGCGGCGGTTTGATAAAAGACGGCGCTTTATTGGTAGAGATAGCCGACGCGCACGGCGTGAAAATTCCCTTGCGCACTCGCGGCTGGATCCTCAATAGCTTTGCACAATGCAGCATTACCATTATCGAGGGTGCGCCGCGGTACTCTGTGCGCTATTACAAGCGCAACAGCGGCACCGGCAGTACTAAAATATATGAGATCATCGAGCAAATACGCGCGGCCATAATCGCCGCGTGAAGCCCGCAAGGCCGACGGCATCCGCCGCCGCTGGTGCAAGTCCAGCCGCCTATATGGCGGGCGCTCATGGGCAAGAAAACAGGATTAAACCCGGCGAGAGATACGAGGACGCGCGCCCATCGCTATAAACGGCGGTCAGCCTGCCGGGGTGCTGATGTAAGGCCGTGGGGAGCTGGTGCACCTCCCCGAAGAAAACAGATTGCACCCGCCGCCGGACGTGTCCGGCAGGATCACCGAACGGGGCAGAGGCGAGCGACCGCGTCCCGAAATGTGAACAGGGCGCGCGGAAGTCTTGGGGGTGCTGAACACGCCCGCGGGATTTTACTGGGAAGTTTCCGCGCCCCTGAACACGGCCAATAGAAAAACTGCGGGGGTTTGTGTGAACACGCGCCCGCAAAATACTTGGGAGGATTTACGAACATGACCGAACTGAAACACGCGAAGCAGAACTATCAGGACTTGCGCCCCATCTTGGAGGCGCTTTCTCGCCACGACTTTCATATCAGCGTGGAGAATGAACCGTACACGCGCCTTGCCGCCGAGTTCCTTTACTTCTCGGACTATAAAGGTCGCCCCGTGTACTACATCGCGCATTACTCCGAGCAGAACGGCGATCTTATGGCTGATCCTGAGATTGAGTTTGCGGTCGATGAGGCCGAACAGACTATTGAACCCGTTCTTTTCCGCAATGACTATACCGGGAGCTACGACGAGGTTTACAAGGAAGTGGACGGCCAGATGATGTACTCTCAGCGTCTGCGCGTGAACCTTGACGAGTTCCTGCATATTTGGCTCAAGAACCTCAAGCAGCAGGGCTTTATAAAGTTGATAAAGGAGATGTAATACACGGAAATGAAAATTTATGCCGAATGGATGTGTGAGGGCGAGTTGCACGAAGGTGAGTTTGACAACTGGCGCGACTTCACCGCTGCCACATTTAATATGGATGTTCAGTTGCTCTATTTCTACACCATATCACCGCCAAAAGCTTGTTAGGGGAACTGCACAGAAACAGGTCACTACGTTCCCAAAACGTCCTCCGTGAGGGCTGTACAACATTAGGTCACTACGTCGGGGGATCTGTACAGAATCACCCCACAAGGTCGAGGAGAACCACAGAGAATCACCCGACTACGTGGGGAGAACTGCACAAACTTTGCCGCGTAGCTTGGCAAAGCATTATGAATACAATACAAAAATCTGCGTATTTGACATCAAAACCGAGAGAAACACCGATTTTGCGCTTGACAGCTATGCTACCATCCCAGCACCCCAGAAGAACTACATAGAATCAGAAAGGAACATAGCAAATGTCAAACGAAATTATGAACATCAGCGGTGTGGACTGCTACGAAAAGGACGGCATGGCATACCTCAACCTCGAAGCGGTTGCACGCGGGCTGGGATTTGTGAAGAAAGCCGACAGCGGAAATGAAGTCGTCAACTGGACGCGCGTTCGCGGGTATCTGTCAGATTTGGGCGTGGAACAGAAGTGTACCACGGGTGATTACATCCCCGAAAACATCTTCTACCGCCTCGCGATGAAAGCAAAGAACGAAACCGCCGAGAAGTTTCAGGCGCTTGTCGCTGATGAAATCATTCCGACTATAAGACGCACCGGCGGCTACGTGGCTAACGACGAGCTTTTCATCAACACCTACATTCCGGGCGCTGACGAAGCCACAAAGCAGCTCTTCCGGGGCTTGCTGGCGAACAGCCGCAGAGACGCGCCGAAGGTCAGTTACTTCGACGCGCTCATTGACCGAGGAAACGATCTCTCATTCCGAGAGACCGCCAAAGAACTGCACATTGGGGAGCGCGAAATGATACGTTCACTAATTGCCGCGGGCTATCTTTACAGAGACAAGAAACAGCAGCTCAGACCATACGCCGAGACCAACAAAGGCTATTTCACCCTCAAGGAATACGTCAACGGCGATAAAACCGGCGCGCAGACGCTCGTGACGGTCGAGGGCAGAAAGAAAATCGCGGCCATGTTTGAAAAAAGCATATAGAGAACCACACAGAAACAGGGAGGAACACATGAAGAAATACTACAGCACATTGAATTTCCACTTTGAGCAGAGACTTGTAACGTCGCCCTATAAGGATTTCATGGAGCGCTACCCCAACGGTCAACTGCGTTGGGAGGTGTACACAAACCGTGGAAAGATCGGAGAGATAAATCAGTACCGCGATAACTATGGCAGACGCAAGTTATATTACAGTGTTACATCAGCGGGGAGCGGCTACCGTGGAGATGCGGCCACTCTCTTTGAGGCAAAACAGTTAATCGCCGAGAAATATAAAGAGGTCCCCGAAAGCGGTACAAACATTGTTTCGTACCTCACCGATCCGAACGCCGAATTTTTCCCCACACCCAGTGCGCTTGCTGGAAAGATGTTCGGCAATATAAGGGAGCCCGACGGAATCTGTACAGTCTTAGAGCCGTCAGCGGGCAAAGGCGACCTTGCGGAGCTGTACATAAAGTTTGCCAACAAAAGCCGTCGATACGGAAGCGAATTTGATATGGACTCCGTGGACATGATTGAGCACGACGCAAACCTCATCGCCCTGCTCCGCGGAAAGAACTACAGAGTCATCGGAGACGACTTCCTTACTTTCCATTCACATAAGCACTATGACCTCATCATAATGAACCCGCCATTTTCAAACGGTGACGAGCATCTTTTGAAAGCGTTGGAGATTCAGGCTGACGGCGGTCAAATTGTATGTCTGCTCAATGCCGAGACGATAAGAAATCCGTACACCAACCGCCGCAAAGTCCTCAAGCAGAAGCTCGCGGAGTACGGCGCAAAGATAGAGTTTGTCCGCGACGCATTTAAGCACGCACAGCGCAGAACCGATGTCGAAGTGGCCGTGGTCTATGTGAATATCCCCACGCAGCGCAAGAGCTCAACTATCTTTGAAAACCTCAAAAAAGCGCAGACCGAAGAGCTGCACAATAACGAGCCAGAACCCGATGCCATGGTGTACGGCTCTTGGGCGGAGCAGATGATACAGTCCTTTGACTTTGAAGCGCAGCTTGGCAGGAAGCTCATAGAAGAATATAACGCACTCACGCCCTATATGATGGACGACTTGGACGCATCTAAAAGCTACATAAAGCCGCTTATATCCATCAACATAAACGGCAGTGAGTTCCAGACTGTTGGCACGTCCGGTATAGAGCGGTACATGAAAGCCCTGCGCATGAAGTATTGGCGCGGTCTGCTCAACAAGCCGGAGTTTACATCCCGTATGACCTCGAAGATGCAGAAGGACTACACCGCAATGGTCGATAAGCTCTGCGGCTATGATTTCAACCTCTTCAACCTCCAGCAGGTCTACTATGACCTCAACGCGCAGCTCGTGGACGGTGTGAAGGAGAGTATAGACGCTCTCTTTGAAAAATTCTCCGCGCAGTATTCATGGTTCCCGGAGTGCCAGAAGAATATTCACTACTATAACGGCTGGGCGACAAATAAAGCCCACAAGGTCGGCACGAAAGTCATCCTCCCAATAAACGGATTTTGCAGTTACGGCGGCTGGAAAAACGAGAGGGAATTGAACGAGTATACGGTCTATGGAGAACTGAGTGACCTGGAACGAGCGCTGAATTACCTCGACCGAGGCGAGACTACAGAGAAGCGCAATGTTTCCGCGTGGGTAAAGCACGCTATCGCGGCGGGCGAGACGGTCGTTGACCTTACATGGTTTACGGCGCAGTTCTATAAAAAGGGCACATGTCACATCAAATTCAAGCCGGAGGCCGCGCCACTTATCGACAGGCTGAATATCTACGCCGCCAGAGAGCGCAGTTGGCTCCCTCCGAGCTACGGGCGCAAGCACTATGCAGATATGTCCGCCGAGGAAAAGACCGTCATAGACGAATTTCAGGGCGCTGAGAGCTATGAAAAAGTGATGGCGAACCCGTCAAGATATATTCTTGAAGCCGCACAAATGACGCAGCCGCTCTTGAGCGCTGCAACATGAGGAAGGAGCTGACAACAGTGGGATTCTGTGAACGTGATATAAAAACGATGAAGGCCTTTGGCATAGAGGCGCAGATGGAAAAACTTCATGCGGAGCTGATGGCGCTGCCCGACATCAAAGATGTCGAATATGATCTCTCTTCGTTTTGGAGCGATATCCCGTATGTAATCTTCCTACCAAACTGGAATATACCCACATCGGCAAAAGATTACTTTGACCGGAAAACTGCGCTGCTTCAAGCGATACTTGCTGTCGCGCACGACAATAGTCTTACGCGAACCGGCGACCGCATAGAGGACTACGGTTCCTGCTGGTATATAGTTACGCGCTGTAATTGGAATATCAGTGAAAGGAGGGACTCGCATGGATAAAAGTGCTCTTGCATGGATCGTTGTAATCGTCATCTTTATTGCGCTTGTTTTTGCTTTTAAGATATGGATTGCCAGCTCTGACTTGCCGTTTTGGGTAAAGTTTGTGTTGCTGCGGAAATGATGGGGGAGGGAACATGTAAATGATTGAAAGTGTGTACAGAAATCATGTCGCAAACATGGCGAAAGCGGAAAAAATGATGGCTATCATCCATGAAATGTACCCCGAATTGGAACCAATAGAAAGCGCGAAACGTGCCTATTGTGACGGCATAATTACTCGCGAGGAATGGGGGGCTATTAAAGAGAGGTATGGCAAATGATTGACCTGTCTGTTTTGCATAGACTTCTGCGAGCTTTCCCCAATTCCCTGATAAATGGCCAGTTGGAGTTTGTGGCAGACCGCAATCCACGCGTAAACTCCTACTTCCGACTTGAGAACTGCGCGTCGGAGGAAGATGTGAGAGCTAAGGTGTTGGAATGGCTGTCACGAGACGCATACAAGAGCATGCACTATCACACCGAAAAAAGAAACAGAGAGGTACATGAATACCACCGACAGGGTATCAATTCGTTCCTCGGAACGTCGTTCACCCCAGAGGATATGGCGATTATCTATCAGCGGCTTGGTAACGCTGTTCACCACCAGAAAACACTTGAGTTTATCCGAAGCGGATATGATATGGAGGTTTTAAAAAATGTCTGACTGCATCAAGCGAGAGGATGCAAAGCGCGAGTTGTGTGAGTGGGCAACAAATTTGTACGATCCGCGATTCTTGGTAAAGGACGACGCAATATGCGTGCTGGATAATATTCCCGCTGCCGAGGTCGAGGTGATTCACGAACCTACTGAGAGCGAGTTTAAGCGCATGGCGATTCAGAAGGGATATGTACAAGTGGCACCTGCACGCTGGCTGGATGGACGATGTACCCGTTGTGGATGGGAGGAACCGGACGAAGTCGAGTATGATTACGAGACCGAACCGTGGGAAGAAACGCCTTTTTGTCCAATGTGTGGTGCGAGAATGGGCGGAGGTGATGACAATGCCTGATTGTAAAGCGTGCGGGGCGTGGTTCGGGTCTGTCACGCCGCAAGATTTGTGCCCTACCTGCGAAAGAGCGTTAGAGCGGCTGAAAGGCTACGCTGTAACAGTGGTGCGTTGCAAAGACTGTAAGAGGAGCGGACTTACAGAGTTCGGAAAGAGATTCTGCTCGGAGCCGATGGGCGCGTTCTACGGTTGCATCCCTGTGGAGGACGATTTCTTTTGCAGCGGTGGAGTGAGAAAGGAGAAAAATATATGAGACTTACAACTGATACCCCTGAAAGCAATCTCGAAATGGCACTGAATCTGTTCTACGTCAAAGATAAGCAAACATGGGTGCGTGGATACGGAGAGAATGGTGCGGACATAAGCCTGACTGACTTAACGCGAGGGCTCATGGAGTCGTATACGGAACCCGTTGTGCCGCCGAAAACTATGTCTGATAGCGATATTTCGTTTGCTATGGCAGAGTGGCTGTTCGATGGAACTGACAGCATAGAGGGCATTTTAGCGCTTCTCTATCAGGCCGCATGGGTATGCGCAGAACTGCGCGAACGCCTCAAACGGTTCGAGGATAAGGAGAACGCCAATGCCTGACATATTGAAATCGCAGTGGAGAAAAGCCCGGAAGCGCCATGTGTGCTCATTCTGCAATCAGTACATAGAGCCGGGGGAAAGGTACAAATATGACACCCTCGTCTACGAAGGAAGCGTGTACGACTGGTTTTCACATGAGAAGTGCGACTTCCTCGCTAACGAACTTTGGGGATACGTTGATCCGGATGATAGCGGGATGACGGCTGATGATTTTCAGGAGGCATGCCAGGATTTCTGCTTTCACTTTGTCTGTCCTAATTGTGAGCATTGGGACAGAGAAAATCGCGAGTGCACTGCAGATGACTGTTGCTGCACCGATAAAGCCTACGAGACACTGAAAAAGTACGAACTTTATATGACTAGAGAAAGCGGCTTCCTTGGTTGGAAACTCAGAACGAGAAAGGATGCCGAAGCTAATGGACAAACTTAGACCGTGCCCGTTTTGCGGCGGACAGGCAGATATAAGCATCGATCCTGACGCGGTAGTAGATACGGAAGGACGACGCTGGGCGTACACCGTGGTATGCAATAGGTGTTGCGCAACATCCGGGCTTACATATTTGTCTGAAAAAGCACGTGAAGCATGGAATAGGAGGATTAAGCATGGGTGAGCATAAAACAAATCCGGTTGCGATCGCGGCCAAAGAGGGCAGGCTCCCGCCAAAGGAGAAAAACCGCATGTCCAAGCGCCAAGCAGAGCGATTGCTCATGCTTGAGATGGAGCGGAGATTGATTCCCGCACCACTTCGAGAACAGTTCCGAATCTATCGAGAAATTTGGGAGAGGGGTATGTAATGTCAATAAGTAAAAAGACCCGCGAGACCGTATATCGCAAATACAACGGGCACTGTGCTTACTGCGGCAGAGCGATTGCCTACAAGGATATGCAGGTAGACCATTTGCGCCCTCGGCGTGCATATAACGCAGAGGACGAGGGAACCGACGATATATCAAACCTCATGCCGTCCTGCAGGATGTGTAACCACTACAAGCGCGCAAATACTCTGGAGACTTTCAGACGATACATACAGGAAATCCCGAAGAAACTCCGAGAGAACTACATCTACAAGGTCGGCATTGCCTACAGAAACGTCATAGAGATGGAAAAGCCGATAGTGTTCTATTTTGAGCAGTTGCAACTCCCTCATACAGGATTTCGCTGTGGTACGTGTAAGTACGATTTCGACTTAGACAATGTGGAGCCCTGCATCGACTGCGATAATGGCAGCCGGTGGGAGGAAAAAGGAGGCGGCCATGAGGAATAGACCCGCCCCTGAGACCATCCCGACGCCGGAGGGCGTATCTCTCTGCCCATGCCCATGGTGCGGCGCGGAGACGCATATAACATCCCTGACCTTCCCAGCGCGGGGCATGGCAAAGACGCTCTTCGGCGTGACGTGCGTCAGCCTAAAGCATCGGACTCCTATTGCATTTGTCACTCCGCAATCCGCCGCCACGTTCTGGGCCGACTGTGCAGACCGTGCAAAAAAGGCAGACGAAACGACCATTTTCGCGGCCTCACGAAAATGATAAACGCTTTAATCCGCTTTGCCGTTTCTTTAATCCGTAATTTCGTTTGATTTAATTTAAGGAGTGATGCAGATTTGGTCGGTACAAAGGTCAAGGCTTTGCTTGCGCTCACTGGCACGACGCATAGAGAGCTTGCCGAAGCCTTGAGTATTTCCCCACAAGCCTTGAGCAACAAGTTCCAGAAAGATAGTTTCTCCGTGTCCGATCTTATCGGCGCGGCAGACTTCTTCGGATGCAGGCTCAATTTCGAGTTCCCCAATGGCAGCAAAATAACATTTGCGACCGAGGATAGGAGGGAATAATGGCGAGAAAGAAATCTCCCCGCAGTATTCCGCGCACACAACAAGACGTCGACCGAGCGCTTACTTCCGGACGCGCAGAGGGCGCGAATTTCATCTCTACCATGATGCTCTTCATCCTCAAGGACAAGCACGGTTTTCCTGATGACGAGATAGAGCGACTCGCAAAAGAGGTTGATTTCTACTGCGCCCAGCTCAATTCCGGAGACATTTCATTCGCGGACGTCAAGAACGCGCTCAAGCAGGAATACGACGTGACTGTAAAATTCAGATAGGAGGAAAGAAAAAGAATGTACCATAAGAAACTATTCGCCGGTCAGCGCGAGTACGGCGGCGATCACTACAAGATAGTGAAAATTTACACGCAGGAGCGGGATCCCGAAAAGGTTCTTGAATACTGTCGTGCAAATATCAATTCCGGCATTTACCCGGACTACGACACATGGTATAATAACATCGCACCCGGCGGTAAATACTTCGGCGATATGAGGTATTTCTACGACGGCTGGTGCAAACTCGAAAAAGTACCGCACGGCTGGAAGTACACGCTGTGTAAACCGTATAGAGATAGAAGAGAAAGGGGAGCAGATAAGTAATGAAAATCGAAAAGATATCCGAACATCACATCCGTTTCAACAACGGTACGGTCATCAAGATTGCGCCGCAGTCTATGCGCATCGACACCACGTCGCTTTCGCTCGTGCCCAATATCAAGGACATGGACTTCAAAGAGCCTGTCGCCTTTACTGAGGGCGCGCATGGCTGCGCTTTCAGCTTCGGCAATATCGGCGGCAGGATGATACCCGTCAGCATCTTCGGCGGCGGTGCAAGCCGCGAGTGCGCCGTCTATTATGAGAATAAACTGAAACTGGTGGTGGAGGTATGCTGAACGATGGGCGCATAATGGGCTATCTCACCGGCGACCCTGTCCAGAAGTACGGCACGGTGGACGGCAAGCCCTATGCGCAGTTCACTCTTGCCTGTGAGCGCGACTTTCGCCCGCACGGCAAATCCACCTATGATTTTCCGTCGTTCGTGGCCTACGGGCGCATGAGCGAGGTCGTCACGCAGTATCTCAAAAAGGGGCAGACCGTCATCGTGGAGTATCAGCTCAAGTCAGTCTCCTATAATTTCGATGGGCGCAAAGTTACCCAGACGCGCCCCACGGTCACGAGAGTGCGCTTTGACCGGCTCCGCGACCCGCTTGTCAAGGTGCCGAAGAAAGGTGAACCGGGCAGTGAGGAATTTTATTATGAAGGCTTTGATGAAGGAGGGCTTATCGAGCATGGAGAACTTGAAAACGCAGACAGTTAAGCGTGTGTACCTTGTTACGCTCACCACACCGAACACACTTGCTTGCTTGAGTAGTCGGAACACATACTCAATATGTGCTGAGAGCGTTTCTGCGGCTCTCAGAGAGTTTTCAGCAGAATTTGAACATTGCGATGCCAGCGGCGCATATGACGTTGCTGTGAGCCTCGCAGACGCGCCGGAAAGAGAACTGTACGCAAACACGCTTGTCGCGCCCGACGCATATACATTTCTCCGCAAATGCGCGGAGGATGCGGCGATGCCCAGATGATCAAAAAGCTCCACGGTCATCCGTGGAGCCTTTCTTGTTGAAATATCTAAGTTCCTATGATATATTATAAATATCCTAACCGAAAATAAATATGGGAGGTAAATGAGATGAAAGAATGTTCTGCAGACAATAGCGAAGCGGGGGTAGACACGAAGCTTCAACCTGACAACGTGCTGGACGAACTGAACAGAGATGCGAGCAAACCGAAAAAGAAAGTGAAAACTTGGTGCATCATTGGAGGAGCCGTTGTGCTCCTGATCGCAGCATTTGCAATCGTGTTTGTGCCGAGAATAAAACTGGCAAAGGAGGCAAGCACGCTTGATGCGTCGATAGTTGCTGCGTGTACTGACTATACCGCTGACGAATATGACATTATCATGGATGTTTACGCGCAGTATGAAAGTACCACAGATGATGTGCGGAATCGTATCGCGAATACTGACATGCTCTTGGAAGCTGTTGAACAAGTGGGAACACTGAAAGCGGCGGCGGTTGTGGAGAGTATTTCTACACAAAGTACGGTAGACTCTTCTGACTTGGACGACATATACGCCGAGATTCTTGAGTACAGCCCTCTCATGACACGTGAGCAAAAACAGATGTGCTTAATGTATTATGCTGCTTTTTCGTCAATGTTCGATGTTGAGGAGACGCTGAAAGACAAATACATTATGAGCCCACAGTCGTACCATCGTTATTCGATAACGTCGGATTCTTTGTCGAGAAAGGAACTGGCCGACAGGGAGGTTTACTACTGCAATGTGACTATTACTTTTAGTACGAGCAATCTTTTCGGGGCAGAAGTAATGCACGACGATTTGAAGATGGAAGCCACCTATAATGTCAACGTTGATGAACTATCGGTAGAACTGTGGACAGTAAAATTCTGCGATGCTATGGACGCTTACAATGCAGAACTTAAAGGAAGATTCCTTTGATTAGGCTCAAACGCCCCGTAAAAACGGGGCGTAAAAATATTGCGTAACAGGTATTGACATTTGGGTAACCTTAAATTATAATAAGGGTGACCTAAAAAAAGGAGGGAGAAAATTGGCCGAGAAGAAGAGAGGGCGACCGACCAATAACCCGAAGCCTTTCCGTATTGCCGTAAAAATGGATGCAAGGACGAAAGATATTCTTGAACGCTACTGTAGGCAGGAAAATGTCACGCAGATGGAAGCTGCAAGGCGCGGGATTCAGAAGTTGGAAGTCGATTTGAAGTGAAGGAGAACCCCCCATGTTTGAGAAATACGACGCCGCATGTGCGGCATATATAGAGAATATGCGCAATAACGAGTTGTCAGCGCAGACGGTCACCGGTTATGCCCGGACGTTCCGACTCTTCCGCGAGAGCATGGCGCGCCACGGTTTTGCGGAGGTGACCGCCGCCGCGGTGATGAAGTTCCGTTCGGACATCGCCAACGACGCTATCACCACAGCAAGTCTCTACATGGGGCAGCTCCGTCAGCTCTCCGAGTTCGCGGCCAGATACGGCTATACAGAGGCGTTTGTGTTCGACGATGCTATGCCCCCCAAGGGAAAGGTCACCAGAGCCAAGAAGAAGGCGTATGAGCACGTTCTGAGCGTTGAGCAGATACATTCCCTTATCTCCGCTGAACGCCCCGTATACGGCAAGAAAATGGCTACGTGGGCGAGGGAACAGGCGGAGGTCACGCTTATGCTCCTCTCTGGCGCGCGTAATTCCGAATTACGCTCTCTCTCTCCGGCTGACCTCGATTGGGCGAACGGCTGCATAATGCTCCGCGTCACCAAGGGCGATAAGCCCCGCATGGTGCCGTTCTCCGCCGCGGCTCAGACGGCTGTGAAGAACTACCTCGCCTCCGGCATACGCCCGTCCGCCGCTGGCGATAATGCACCGCTGTTCGGCTGTGTGAGCCGCAAAACAGGGGAGTGGAAGCCGTTGGAGCGTACCCAGCTCTCCGAACTTATAAACGGGTATACCAAGTCCGTGATAGGTGAAGAAAGTGCCTGCCGCTCCCATGCGCTGCGTCACGGCTTTGCATCCGCCGCGCTTGAAGCCGGTGTTGCGGTCGATGATATAAGCGGCGTTCTCGGCCACGCTGACACCAAGGTAACGGCGATATACGCCCAGCGCCTACACCCTGCAAAACTCGCGGTCAGCATCGGCAATGTGCTTGAAAACGCCGTGGCAAGCCCTACGGCAGCCGTTTGATTGCGGTGATGGATTGATATGACGAAGCCCTCAGAACGCCACGTGGACGCTCTGAGGGCTTCTTGTATATTCTTACGCTTTGATTATCTCGTTCCATGTCGCTTTTCCACAGATCGCGTCAGCGTCTAAGCCGTGGTCGGACTGAAAAGCTTTGAGTGCGGCTCCGGTCTGAGCGCCAAACTCGCCATCAACCCATCTTGGATTGTAGCCCTTATACTTTAACGCCGCCTGAAGCATAGCAACAGAAACATCTATGTCGCCATTTTGTATCTCAGGTAAAGATACCGCAATGTTACGATTAAGTTTAGGCGTTTCAGGGCTTGATGGAGCTATATTTTCAGCGTTGCCATTATATCTAAGCACTACATCCCAAGGATAATTATAATAGCTACGTGTGTATATCTCGCGCCCGGTCTGGTCTCCGGTTTGTCCGCCGGTCACAGTGCCGTACTCATTGATGCTCGCCTGCACTAGCTGCCCGCCGCCGATATACAGGGCGGTGTGATGGACGTGGTTTAAGAGCACGTCGCCGCGCTCAAGCCCTGCGCCAGTCGAGAGGTCGACGCTGCCTGTCACGTCCTCGAAGCCGTGCCTCAGCATGTCCCCGCGCATGTTGCCGGTATATGTGCAGCTGAGGGGAACCCCTGCTTTCCTGAAAGCGGAGATCACCAGACTGCTGCAGTCGTAGTCAGGCCCCCAGCGGTTGGCCTGGTCGTAGCCGTGGGTATCATCTGCGGCGATCCTCCGTGCCCACGTTACGGCGTTATCAATCACGCTCATTGGGCTCCTCCTCATAAAGGATGGTCAGGCCGTAAGCCTTGGCGGCAGCGTGCTCGAGTATGCAGCCTCTGGCGTTCTCCCATCCTTTGCAGAAATACGCCGCATGGCAAAGGCTCATGTTCGTTATTGACCTCGCAAGGAAAATCAGCGGAATATTGACGACACCGCGTTCCTTGCATTTTGCGGCGCTATACCATTCATCCGTGAACAGTGTGTTCACTACCTCGTAGCCCCTGCTCTCAAGCGCGGCTATTGCCTGCTCTCGCGTCGCTACGATTTCCTCTTCGGTCTTACCGTTCATCGGCTGTGATAACATTGCTTTCATTCAATTGCCTCCTCACTCCGTATACTCCACGCCGTACCGGTCGAACAGAGCCTTGACCTTTGCGTTCTTGAGTATCTTTTGCTGCTGGCCATGATTCAACGCATCATAAACTGTCTGCAGCGCGGTCTTGGTATCGGAGGCTACTTCCTCCGCCGCTATCGTCCATTTCCCTTTACTCATTGACCGTTACCCCCAGCACGTTCAAGGCGTTTTGCATGTCCTGCTTTTCCTCATCAGTTCCACCTTGCTTTATCTCCGCGATTTTTGCAAGAATAACATTCTTTCGTTCTTCTATCGTCATTCGGCATTCACCCCCAGCGCTACCTCTATCTCCGATAATGCCGCTTCGTACTGTGCATTCAGTTCTGTCACATACGCCACTTGCGCCGCATAAGCTTCGCTCAGGTCTTTCCACGGAGTTCCCATCTCACCCCGAAATTCTTCTCCGTCCTCGCGTGTCCACGTCTCGCCCTCGGGGACGAAGCGGTAGCTCTCTATCCACTCTGCACACTTGCCGTTAAAGGCATCTGTTTCAATTGCTCTGCGCCCCTCTGCCGAGGAGACATAGCATTTATAGTCACTGTCTATGTAGATTGTCATGTCGTGTCTCCTTACTCAAGCCAGACCTTATCAAAGTAGGCTCTTATGATGTTGCCGTAAGTGCTGGTATCAGATTGAGCATACAGCGATATGTACTTGTTGCCTGTGATAGAGGAAATATCAAGGCTTGTAGTAGTGCCAGCGGTAAGAGTCACCGTTGTGGTTGCGGTGTTATCCCCTAACACGGTTGTGCCAACTTGAATCTTTGCTGTGCCTTCGGCACCATCGATTTTGTTGAGACGAACTTTCAAGGTGCTATAATCTGATAAATTGATTGCGGAAGATATACCAATTTCGCCCCAGCCCGGTTTCAATACCAGACCATTATCCCAAGTATATCCGTACAAATAGATTAAGCCGTTAGAGACTTGAGCATCGCCATAACCACTATCGGCATTTGACGAATCCCACGCATAGCCGCTTACTACGCCATTGTTGAACAGCACAAGCTCATAACTCAGCGTCACACTCGCACTCTGGCCATCGGCAGTGATAGAAACTGTAGCCGACTTTGTTTTGCCACTGCCGTCTGTCGCGGTTGCGGTGATAGTGTAAGTTCCGGCAGCATCGACCATGGCTGTCCATGTCTTAGTACCAGCGCTGGTGTTGGTGTCGCTGGCTACCTGCGTTCCGGAACTGTTTTTGACAACACAGGTGCTCTGTGCAGGGTAAGTAATGGAGATAGTCGCAGAAAAATATGCTATTGTAAGTGTGTAATCAGCTGTGATCTCGACAGTTCGTGTCGCGGTCTGGCCTGCACTGTTCGTCATGGTAACAGTCCATGTACCGGTTGAAAGGCCCTTGAAGACTGCAACACCGCTGCTATTGAATGTCCGGGTATAGGTTTTCCCGTCTTTACTGACGGTCACGATGTCGCCTGCAATGCCGGTAACTGTAAGAGTACCACCGGAACCACTGCTGCCTCCTGCGTTTGTTTTTCCTATTGCCATTTAGATACTCACCTCCAACAGATAATTGTAGGTATCGTGACGGCTGCATCAGGCGCAGACGCCGCATACAGATATATACCGCCGTTATAGCACTCTGCTACGGGTGCAAAATTCCCGCTCGTGGCATCAGTAAGCGAAAAGATGATTTCCGGTGTCATGCTTGCCAAAACCCCAGTGAGACCCACGGATGCCCTGTAAGGATAATCCTGATATGTACTGTTAGAGACAAAGGATGCCGTGGCGATTGTGGTGTTAAGAAACTGCACTTTGACTGCATCTGGGGCAAGATTCTGATACGTCACACTGCCATCCGCGAGTACTTCATTATTATAGGTAAACGAAGCAGTCGTGTCGTCTGTGAACGTTATCGTGATTTTGGTTTGACCGTCTGCGGGGCTGCTGCCAACGATGGTTTTAATGCCTCTTGTTATCATCATCCAGTAGCTCTGCCAGCCTGCGGTGACACCGGGCTGCACGTCCTTACTTGCAGCAAGGGCGAGCCACGAACCGCCTAAATTCTGCACACTGTCGAGAACTTCATAATTGGTGTTTGCGGCGTATGCGCCGCGCGGCCTGATTGATACTTTACCGAGGTTGTATTGTGCCATCTCTTATCACGCTCCTATTCTTTCATCGTCTGTGACGGCTGTAGCAATGGGGAAGTCGTTGACTGAAACTGCGTTTATGGTCATGGTTCCCGTCTGCCCTATCGGCCTTGTGAAGCCCTGTACAAGATGCCTCTCCGTGGGCGCTCCGGGCTTGTCCTCTCGCCGTATGGTTATGATCTGGTTTTCCACAATGTGGAACATCTGCGTCGTGGTCAAGGTCACAGTCTTGCCCAGCACGGCATAACGCTTGAGCTGCCATTCGGCATACGCCTGACACATTTCATCTGAGTAATAGTCCTTCATTGAAAGTCGCTTGGTTTTCAGCCCTATGCGGCTAATGCAGGTGTCAGAGGAAATGTCGCGGTTCTGCGCTCTGCCACGGGCGGTAAGGCTTTCGTTGTTCGTCGCACCAACTACAATGACGTCGTTGTAAACCTCGGCAGGCTTCGGCGCATACCGGATGCCCATTAGCTGCTTGCCCATCGAGAAGTCCCACAAAACAGGTTTAGATGTATCAAGAATGTCATCCTGTGACGGATCTACTGCCAGCCGTCCGGTCGGGTTATAGCCCACCCATGCAGCAAGCATCTCTGCAAGTCCGAGGATGACCTCGCCGATATTCCCATTCTCAGAACTGAGATAGTCGTAAGGGGCGGTTATCAGACTTACACTTGAGCCGTCGGTAAGCGTCTGCGTTTTGTCGTTGTAATAGCTTGTAAAGAGTGGAGCAACTGCATCTATGGGCGCGCCAGCTGTTCCGGACATATCAAAGCGGTTGAGCCTGAGCAGGGAAGCTATGGCGGCGAAGATGTTGGTTCCGGCGTTTACACAGTAAGCGCCCTCAAGGTTGCCGCCAAGCGTTCCGTCGATTGCCGCCCATTTGTCGGTCAGCTGATATGATGCCTGACGGAGTCCCGGCTCAAAAGCCTCTTCCGGGTTTTCCACAAGGAAAACGCCTTGCGGAATATAGAAGTCTGTACCATCCGGGAGTATCAGCCCCTCGGAGAGCCTGATTTGCTGCCCAAACCATATCTTGTTGAGTGCATAATCATAAGCTCCATCGAGGTTTGCAAGGGAGATGTTTACCTGCCTGCGGCTGCCATTCTGTAAGTTCACAGTAATGTCACCTTCTTGAATAAAGGCTTTGGAACGTTTGTTCGCCACCTGATTATCCAGAGCGAAAGCCACGCTGCCGTTCGGCTGCAGGAACTCAAGCTTTGCCAGTTTTGTGAAGTCAGTCTTTAACGTGGAAAGGTATTGCTGCCAGTTTTGGCTATACATTTTGCGCTCACCCTCCCACATTCAAAGTTGCCTGAAGGTTGTTGCTGTCGATGATTTCAAGTCCAGCGACAGTGAAGCCATCAGTCGTCGTCTGAATGAGGTCACCATCATCGGAAAGACTCAAAACAGAACCGAGCTCGTAGTTATCATTTGTTGTCCACACAAGGTATCCTGTCGCAGGGTCAACAGTTATGCTGGTGAATATAATACTGTCACTCGGCCAGAATATGGCTTCGGGCGAGTTGATTATCTTGAGTCCAGTTGCTTCTCCTACTTCGACCCATCCAATCGTCACCGTCTGCGGCATGACAACGCTCTTGTGGTCTACACTCACTGTGATTGGCTGGTTAGTGTGGATATTGAGAAAATGCCCCTTGGGGTCACGCAGAAACAGCGTGTTTTCAGACGTCGAGAGGTTTCGTAGTGCCCGCGCCTGAGCTAAGGTGTCAGAGTATGTTGCATCTCTGCCTATTTTGCCGATATAGCCCCCGACGCTGCCGGTAAGGTAATTAGGCGTTTCTGGCTGCCGCGTTGGGTATCGGGTGAAGTTCTTCTGCAGGGTAGGGGAGTTGTTGTTGGAGAACTGTCCCTCAGCCACACCGCCGCTGCCAAAGCGGAAGAAGTAGCTTGCCACAGCGGTATATGTGCCGTCTGCATTGGGAGTGGCTTCTATGATATTCCACATCCAGAACTGCACTTTCACGGCGTTGGTGACGATTGCAGCAGTGAGGTATGCCAATGGGCCTGTGGGGAAAACATAATATGTATATTCCTGCCCGGAACACGCACTCCAATCTCGAATCTCCCCGACTGTCCGCCCGACGGTCACGATCTTTTCAAGATTGCTCTGTCCGGTCGTTCTGCGATAGATGTCGTAACCTTGAGTCGTTTCTATCTGCGCCCAAGTTACCAGTACGCTTCCGTCCGAGGTCTGACAGGCGCTTGCACTGCCGACCGAATCTTCGGATACCTCGTATTCAACATGGAAGTCTACCCAGCCGCTTGACGCATCAACGCCGTTTACCGTCTGAACATCAAGGATGATGCTGTAACTGGTGTCGTTGAGGAATCCGGAATAGTCTACCCTTAACTCACCGGTTCCATATATTTTGCCAGTGTCCACAAACGCGTCGCCACGGTTGCCTTCGCTGTCAACTTCACATATGCGCCACCGTACCCATGCAAGAGCATCGTCCTGTGCCTGAGAATATGTTCCGGTAAAAGTGGCCGAATAGCCGGTCAGGGGATCGCTTATTGCAGATATGGCCACAGTCGGGAAACTCCTGCCAAGGAGCAGCGATGCAGTTGATTGGGTTACCGAATCGGTGCCGCTCCACCATTGAGTAATCACGAACTTGTATTCGTTGCCGTTCGTGATGCCGCTTGCGCTCAGTGTCGCTTTTGGGATGGTTACGGTATAGAATTGAGTCTCTCCTGCGTAATTCACGCCCCAAAACGGGGTCGTAAGCAAGACTTTGCCGGTGTCGTACTTTTCAGTAGAAGCAGAATTGTTTTCATAGAGAACAATTTGATACGCAAGCATAGGGGAATCCCCATTGACTTGCCAGCTTATGTCCAGCGGCTGCGTCAAGTCTACTGTACCGCTGCTGTTTATTTCATCAGGGCTTATATTTGACGGCTGAAAAAGCAAAGCTTCTCACCTCCCATCACTTCGGCCCGTCGCCGAAACACCATGCTTTGCCGGTCGACAGGCTTCCCCACCAGATGACAAGCACTGTGTCTCCGGCTGTGGCGGTTGCGACTTCTTCGCAGTACGGGATGGATATCGTGCGCCCGTATGGCTGACGCACAGATATCTTCCCGTTACTTGGAGCGGCGACGACGTCGAACCTGTCCACGCGCAGGCAGTTCCCAGTTCTCTCGGTCACGGCCTGATCTACCTTGGGTTTTAGTGCGTTCCAAAACTCTATAATTCCTTCGAGCATATTAGCGCCTCCCGTTTAAGTGAGCTTCAAAGTCTTGAGCTTTTCGGCAAGCTCCTTGACGGTCATATTCTTTGCCTCTGTTTCGGAGAGCTTCAAATCGCCGAACTGGTAGTATACGTCGTGACTGTCGGTGCTGCGGAAGATGCTCTCGCCGGTGGTATCGGTGGTGTTCTTTGTACCGCCTGAAATGGCGTGCAGAATATCGGCAATGCGCTTCTGCTCCTCATCGCTCGCGTTCGCTATCAGCTCTCGCAGCGCCGGACTCATGGTCAGGTCACCAATATCACCGATATTGCCGTTCTTGATCGCATCAAGTTCCTGCTCGATTTTGGCATCCTGATAATCTTTCTCTGCCTCTGCCAGATTCTCTTGAGCCTTGAGGATGTCATCGGCTTTTGCCACCCATTCCCACTGTCCGGTGACTGGATTGTAGATTCTGACCGTGCGCTGTTTTTTTGCGTTCTCAAGCTCCTGCCGTGCCTTTTCAACCGCCTGTTGCTTCTCTGCAAGCTTATTGGCTGCGTTGGTCGAATCGGTAAGAGCCTCCAATGAGTCGACCAACTCGCCCATAAGGTCATCAGAGTAGCCGTAACCGCGGTTCAGAAGATCAAGAACTTCGTTTGATGTGTTGCTGTATCCCTTGTTGAGGTACTGTTGCACGAAATCTCGAACCATCTTTGCGGCCTGCTCCTGCAAAGCCTGTTCTTTGGCTCGGTCATTCCGGTTCCGGGCAAGCTCAATCTGCTTGTCTATGTTGTCGAGCTTTTCACTGACTTCTTTTTTTAGCGGATCGTCTTCTTCGGTGTTGCTGGCTGTGCTGCCGCCGACGCCAGTTCCGCCGCTGTGGTCGCCGCCGTAGACACCACCATTGCCGCCGGGTCTTACAAGCCCTGTGCCGCCTGCGTGCATCGGAATTTCTTCTTTCTCGCCGGTAAGCATATCTTGGGTTTGCTTTGCGGTGTAGACTTTGGCACCGGGGGACAGGTCGACAATGGCCATTTTGCCGCCATTGGCAATATAGGCATCGCCGTTGTCCACGATAAGTTCTGCCGAACTGCCATTAACTGGCGCACCGTCGTTGACCACCGCGCGACCACCGGGAGAATTTTGAGTGCCGCCCGCATTAGTTGGGATGAGGGCACCGCTTGCTGTTTGCTTGTATTTTTTCTCTATTGTGGTGATCGTGACGGTTTTGCTCCGAATCGATGCAAGGCGTGAATAGATTACATTGAGTACGCCGCTTGCGTTGTCTCTAACGGAAACGTGTATCTGCTTGGAATCGGGGATTTCGTTTGCGGCATCGCCAACGTCACGCAGTTCGTTCGCCGCTTCTGCCGCACCAGACGCATCTGCTCCGACCTCCACGGAACCACTTGCATTGTTTTTTGCCTGATTAACGTTGTCGAGCTGCTGCTGGGCTTCTGATGCACCGGGCACAGTTACCGGCACATCCACCGAACCGGAGGCGGTTTTTTTCTTCTCGTCTAATTGAGCAAGCTTTGCGTTTGCCTCATCAATCTCCGCGTCAACATCAAACGTAACAGGATCCTTAGCTTTGGCTTTGGCGTCGTCTGTCTCTCCGAGAAGCGCCTCGATTGTCGAGATTATTTGACTACGGGCTTCCTCAGCGGAACCTACACCGAGTTTGTCTGCCCAATTGACAGCTCCTGCTCGTTCCAGCCCCTCAAATACGCTGAGAAGTCCCTCGACGGTCGTCTGTCCCGTGATTTGAGAGAGTGCAGACGCATAGTCTGAGAGAGAATGCGAACCCTCACCGAGTTTGTCACCCAACTGTGATACGATATTGGAGGCTTCCTCTCCTGTGTAGAAGACACCGTCCATGTAGACACTGAGTCCCTGAGCGAGAGCCTGCGCCATCCCCTCGGTTATTCCGAGTTGTTCTGCGAGTTCCTTATAGGAGGAGATCGCTGTGATCGCCCCGCTGTCATCGAACGAGACGATTCCGTCGAGTGAGCCACCCTGCGCGGCTTCATTGATGACATCATAAAATGCACCAAACATATCGCCGCTGTTGAATATTTTGCCGAGGTTGCTGTCGCTCATCGCCCATTCCATGGCATCGGCGACGCTATACCCAAACTGCTCTTTTATATCGTCGGGGATAAACTGGTCGTAGAAAGACTTGACGTATGCCGAGCTGACTTTGCCTGCCTGAAAGTCCTTCATGGCGTTGTTGAAGGCTGTCTGCATCGCATTTGCGTTGGCTTCTTTGTCAGCCAGCCCGTCAAGTTCGGCGTTGTATCTCTGTAAAGCTTCTGTCGCTGCGTCGACCGAGTTCTTTACTTCCTCGAAAGAATCCGCTACTGCGTCCGTCCCGCTGGTGTCGATTTCGCTGGATTTCTTTGCGATGAACTCATACAGCGCAATCAGAGCCTCTGCATCTTCTCCGATTTCTCTTCCGTCTTTCTTATAGGCGACGAGTTTGTCGTAAAGATCGTCGTAGTTCGACGCGATGTCGAGGATCGCGTTCCTGTACTCGGTTAGTGTAGTCTCGCCTTTCGCATACTCGTCATGGGCAGCGGCCAGCTCTCTCCTGAACTTACTTACGGTGTCTGCACCCAAAGTCGATGACTGCCCCGCCTTGCTGTCAAAAGTGTCTGAAGAAACTGCCGTCTTTTTACTCCAGTTGGCATCCATCCACTTGTCGTACTCGGCGTCCCTTGCAAGTTGGAGTTGCCGCTCCGCCTCGTCGTTACGCATTTTCAGAATATTATATTCGTTCTGTTCAGCGATTGTCAGCTCATTGACTCTACTCTTGAGCTCGTCAAAGCGCGTTCCCTTGCCGTAGGTAGTCTCATACTCTGATTCGAGGTCAGACAAAATCTGCGCCTGCTCTTCATAGGTAACGGTGAGCGCATCTACGGCTTTTACTATGCCGTAGATTACTGCCGTGGCGCCTGCTACCCAAAAGAGGGGGTTTGCAAGCATCGCAGCAGTAAGCGTTTTGAGAGCGGCGGCACTCGCCAGAGTCCCGGCAGCTAAAGGCCCTTGCGCCAAGGCGAGCGCAGTTATGCCAGTTTTGAGCGCAACCGCGCCCTTGGAAATAAGCGCAAACGCTGCTGTCACACCAGCTACAGTGACGACAAGGTGGCCGAAGTCGCTATCAAGAACCTTGACAAGTCCAGTGATAACATCAAGTCCACCTTTTATAAGGCTGGTATCGGCCATGTTGGAGACGAACTCAGTCCATGTATTCTTGAGAATATTTGCCTTCGCGTCCCAAGTATCGAGCATGACGCTGACTTCCTGATCGGCGCTGCCCGCAGCGACGCCCATATCAGCCAACATGCTTTTGTACATATCGAAGTTCTCAAGGAGCGCAAGGAGCTGGTTCGTGCGGAGTTTTCCGCCGAGGGCAGAGACCATCTGCATCAAATCTGCTTCGGAGATAAGTCCATCCTTGGCCGCCTTTGACAGTGCTTCGATGGCTTCCATCGGGTTTATAAGCTTCCCTGTGGCCTCTGCCGCCGCGACAACATCGGGGGCGTACTTCTGGAGTATGCCGCTAAGAGACTGTACGGATTCCTCGGTTGCTGTCACGCCATCCGAAATTTCGGTAGTAGTATCGCCTAGAATGTTGAGAATAAGCGCTCTGGCCGCAGTTGCCGCCTTTGTACCGCTCTCCTGCGTAGTGGCGGTGATCGTGCCGAGCATGGCCATGGTTTCTTCCATGGACATTCCAGCCATTGAGGCTACATTGGCAACGATGGGCAAGCCTTCAGCTATTTTCTGGATGGATGTTGCATAGTTGTTATCTATAGTGTTTGCTTCATCCAGTGCGAGGGAAAGCTTTTCAACGTTGCCGTGATATTTCCATGCTGCGTCTGCCGAAAGGAGAAACTGCGATGCTGTCTCCTGATCCGTGTCGCCGACGAGCTGTGTCTTTATGGCCAACTCGCCAAGACCCTGTGCGGCTTCTTTGTAACCTGCACGGGCGAAAGTAGAAACGTTCTGGAGGTACTCGTTTGCTGCAACGCCGTACTTAGATGCGGTGGAGTACGCCGATTCGCCAAGAGCATCCATCTCGTCCTTGGTCATGCCGGTGACCTTGCGCACGGTCGCAAGCTCACTGTCGACCTCTTTCATGGTGGAAAGAGCTTCAACAAAAGAGTTCTTCACGGCGGCAATGCCGTTGCCTATCAGCTGCCATGCCGCCTGCTTGGCAACGATACGACCAAGGCTGTCTCCCAGCAGGTCGGTCAGCGCCGAAGTTTTCTGCGCCTCGGTGCCCGCTTTTTGCGTTGCGGATGCGGCTTTGGTCTGCCCAGTAGCCAATCTATTGGCCGACTGCGCGGTTTTCTCTTGTTGTGCGGCAAGTCTGTTAGAAGTTTGCTTCGTTTTTTCCTGCGCGACCTGAACCTTGGCTTCTGCCGCTGCCTGCTTTGCGCTTGCAGTAGCCTGTTTGGTCTGCTCTTTCGCCAGCTGGATAACCGACTTTGAGACTTTGTCAACAGCCCCGGCGTTGACTTTTATCTCTATTGGTGTACTGCTCAGTCTTTTGCCGATGTTCTCTATGTTGGTAAGCGAGGCTATCGCTTTTGCGTCATTTACATTTACTTGTATCTGTACTATTGTGCTCATTTAGCGTTAACCTCCGCTTGCAACATAACGGCGCATAGTGTATAATCTATATAGAAGGGAGTTGATATCATGAATTGGGATGAATCCCAGATGGCTGCTCAAGCCTTCGCACAAGGTCAAGGAGGTATGTCTCTCGGCCAGCAGTGGGCGCTTGCTGCCATGCTGCGAACTGATAAGTCCTCAAAAGCCAAGAAAAAATCCTCTCCAAAGCCCACAAATCCGGTCAAGAAGCCGTGAATCCCATAGCCCTTAATGCAGCGGCAATATCGCTGTCGGCTTTTCCATCGTCCACGTATTCGTCTCGCGCTTCATCCATAAAGGGACGAGCAAAGGGCTGATGCCAAGCAGGATCGCCCTCCTCGACGATTGGAGTGAGATCAATGCCGTCGGCGTGCTGCGGCTCTGCTGTGTTTTCCAGTGTCAGTGTCAATCCATCGACGGTGGTCAGCATGGTCGTGTCATCAATGAGACCTCCATTTTCTTCGCGCCGCTTGTACATAGCGGATGGAGACGCAGGGTAGATGTAAACATTTTCTTTTGCCTTTTTCTGTATTGCTTCTTTTAGCCCATCAGCAACGCTGTCTCTTAGTGCATTTTCAATGGCCGAATCTAGCAATCCGCGAATCTGCAAATAATCTTGTAAGACGCTCATATTGCCCTCCAAAACACAGGAATAATCCCTTGTTGAAAGAATCATTCATCTGTCTTGGATAAGCCCCCGACTTGCGCCGGGGGCTTTATTTTGATTTAGGTGACGGTTACGGGGATTGTGTCGGTGTAGGTCACCTTGGAAATGCTGTTGGTCACGGTGACAGTGGCCGTGGTGGTACCAGCAGCTACACCGGTCAGCACAGGGGAGTGCGGGTCGTTGAACTTCGCAGTCTCTTCTGCGCCAGTGGAGAAAGTGACCTCACTCATGTCGGAGATGTTGGTGAGATTACCGGCAACGTCATACTTGGCGACAAGCTCGGTGGTCTTGCCGTTTACTACGGAAACACCTGCGCCAGCGCCGACAAAGTAGACACCCTCGACGGAACCGGTGGAAGTGCCGGAAACAAACTCATCAACGATGTAGCAGTAGTTCGGCATGGCGTTGCTTACGCAGACATCGGTGCCGACTTCATCAGCGGTCAGGCAGTTGCCGGACAGGTCAACAGAACCGGGAGTGGTCTGGTTGATGGTGTCGGACAGTGCGCCGGTGAAGAAGTAGTAGGGGATGTAGTAGTGGCGAATCTTGAAGAGAGAAGAGTTCTTCGCATCACCGCCGCCATTCTTGGCGTAGATGTTGACCGCAAAGTGGACGCGGACGACCTTCGGCTGGAACAGCGCGGGAACTGCGAGCTGCAGGGCAGAGCTGTTCTGCACGAAATACTTCACGCAGTAGGTGTTGCCGGAAACAGCGGTGAAGCCCTGAATAGTGCCATCGCTGCCGACCTTGTAAGCCTTGCCGCTGTTTGCTGCCACCGTGTCCTTGTCATTGCCGGTAGAGCCGAGAATGTAGGCCACAGCGCCGTTCTGACCGCCAAGGGGAGCCACAGCACCGGTTATGGTCAGCGCCGCACCGCTTGCTACAACGGGCTTCGAGGTCTCAACGACGCCGTTGCCGGTCAGGCTCTGGCCGATAGTCAGCGCCATGTTGTTCAGCGCGGAGTCGGCGGTCTTGGCCGTGAAGGTCAGACGGGAGGTGTCGGGAATGTTGATGATAAGCATGTTGCCGGGGCCGCCTTCAACTGCGCCGTCATTCATGCTGCCCGCGGGAGAAAAGTCGGTTACGTACTTGGAGAAGCCGACAAGATCGTCGGTAGCGACATCGAACGCCTCAAAGTACACGATTCCCTTGGAAAACTCATACTGAGGGTTGAAAGAATACATTATGTATCACTCCTTGTTATTGTGACATCGGCTCAGGGAGTTGCCCCTTTGCCTTGGCTTCGAGCTGTGTCAGTGTCTTGAATCCGGCAGGCAGCTCCGAAATCCTGTCGAATTTCCACGTCGGATAAGGCGCGCCTTTCTCAAACTTCGTGAGCCCGACCGCTTGAGCCAACGTGTAGATTTGGTAACCGAGGGTTCTGTCGATTGCTCTGTCAAATCCTCTGAATTTGCGTATCGGCCAATCCCATAGCTCGTCCGCATCTTTTCCCACATTCGCGGCTACGGAATAGACCCACGCCTCGATCTCAATATCGAGCTTCGGCATATTTTGGCTGTTTAGGTACTGCTCTGCCGCGACCAGTTCCGGGTTCCATTTTTCGTCCGGAAGCTGATAGTCGTTTTGGGCGGCAATTATCTGCCGTACCTCATCCATCATCTGGATGGTCAGAACAGTTTCGTGCTCCCTGATGTAAATGCCAATAAGAGTGCCCTCTTTCCGCAGGGTGGAAAGCTGATACCCGTATGCGCCGTCAGGCAGTTTGATTCTTTCGAGCCTCAACGCTTTTGCTACAACATTGAGAACTGGTTCCAAAAAAGGACTGCCGTTGCCGAGCTTGTCCATTTCGTCAAGGCACTGACACCATGACAGGCGGGCAAACTTCGGCGGCAATGAGGATTGCATAAGTTCAAATGCGGCGGCTGCGCTTCGATACAGGGGAAAGTCGCGCACCGTCAGCGGGTAAAATGTCAGTCCATTGAACTCGATTTCTTTGTTTTCTCGGACTTCATTTGCATATTTATTAACGCCTTGCATATTTTCTCCTCGGCGTGTATGCCTTTAGATGTTGTCATCGCCGTTCCAGTCGATGTACTGATAAATCTTGTAGCCGGTGTTCACGCGCTCGTCATCAAACTTTGTGATTTGGTAGGTGTTCAGTGAGCCGACCCCGCCGAAGTTCACACCCTCAGTGGCTTCAAGAATCGCCTGTACTATGGCGTAAGACCTTGAATTTCCCATCACCTGCATGTTTGCCTCAATGCCGTAGTTGCACATGATGCAGTAGATGATGGTCTGTCGAAAAACGTAGGTGTTTTTCTGCTGGATGCGATTTGCGGGGCCGAGATAGATTCTCAAAACGCTCTGCGCTGTATCCTGACTCTGCCTGACGAGTTCCTGTGGGAAGATTCTGTACCCGCGTTCTGCATCTGGCGGGTCTGCTGGATGCAGAGGGTCGAATTGAATCGCCTTAATCTGCTGCGGTGTCGGAAGTGGCTGTTCAAGCGGCTTTGCGCCGTCCCAATACAGGAGTTTCTTGAGTCTCGCCCTCGGAAAACTGTTATCCGAGGGCGGCGTATAGCCGCGTGACGGCAAGTCCATTAGGTATTTCATCAACCTGTACGGGAGCTCTTCGGCTCCCTTCATCGTGTTGCCCGCTACAACCTTCATATAGGGGTAGTAGGGGCTATCAGTGGAGGGCTGCGCGCCTATCCAGTCAGGCATTTTCTTTCTCCTTCTGAAGCTGCTCTGCCATGTCCTTGACCTCGTCCAGCTGTGCGAGGATTTCCTTTGTGAGTTCGGGTGTGATTTCGGCGGTCAAGGTTCTCATCACACGCCCCACAGGGTCATTGTTCTGCTCTATCAGCGCATGGATGCTGTCATTTAGCATCATTGAGAACGTCTTGAAATCGTTCATGATTTCATAAGCCTTGTCCGAAAGATCGTTGTCATGGCGGCGCACAAAGCGGTTCATCTGCGAGAAAACATGGCTCTGCGCCCACTCGTCGTAGGCCTCTTCGCTCATGCAGGAATCTAGTTCACCGGAAATCGTTTCTACGCCTTCCCAAATGAAGTTCTGCTTCTTGAAGTTCTGATGCAGATAACTCTTTGCGAAAACGCCCATAAGAAACTGCTGCTTTACGCCGAAACGTTCTCTCAGCAGAGGGGGCAGCGTATCGCCTCCGGGAGTTTTCATTTCTTCTACACAGGCAATGGCAAACGCTTTTGCCATGCCTTCCTTTTGAGACAGGCTCAGATAATCGTCTGCCTTTCTCAGAATCTCTTCGGTTATCGTGATCGCCATCGTCATTTCTCCTTTTCCTTTGGCGTTAAAGCTTATTTGCGGCGCTTCTGTGCGCTTTTCTTTGCTGGGGTATCCGTGCCCACTTTAGCGGCTATCGGCGTTCCTGCGCCTTCCTGCGGCTTATTAGCGGCGTTTTTCATGCAACGCACCCATTCAGGGAGCAGCACTGCGCATCTTTTCTGCCCACAAAAACGCTGATAGGGGCAAAGCGAATGATACAGATTCTGTTTATCCACGGCGGAGGGCATTGGTTCTCGGTCACAGATTATGTAAGGGATGCCGTCTGCCTCGCGAGCGTGGGTACATTCGTACTTCATGGGATTTCACCTCAATCCAAAAGTTCTATGCTCATTTGAGCGGTACTGTCTTCGCGCGTGGCTGTCACTATCAGTGGCTTATCTGAAAGCCCGTAGCAGGTGAGTGTTGCCTTATTGCCGCGCACGTCTGCGCTGTATGCGTCCTCATCAGCTCCCGAAAAACTGAAAGTGACAACATCGTCTGTTGCAGTACCGTTCTCGAACCAAACTGCGCTTATCTCGGCAGTTTCAAGAGAGTGAAGCGCTGTCAGGGGAGTGCTGGTAAAGGCGACGTAGCCTTCGCCAACAGCGGCAACAGTGATGTCCACGGTCTGCGCAACGTCCGGATTTTGAGCAAGCGTAACGGTTACTGTCGCAGAGCCTTCGCCAACAGCCTTTACAAGCCCGTTTTCATCCACTGTGAGCACGTTTGTGTCAGATGATGTAAATACATAGGTAATGGGGTTCTCGGCAGTAGAAACAACGCTCTCGCCGTTCCTGATGCTTTTTACGGCCAATGTTTGTGTTGAACCGGCGTTCATGCTCTTGTCTGCGGTCACGGAGATCTGCCAGTTGAACGCAAGCCCGTCAGCTACTCCGCGTTCAAAGTCGTCCTGCGGCAGCGGCTCTGTCAGCTCTATTGTGAATGTGATGATATGTACGCTGTCCGCCTTGTTCGTGAACTCCCTCGTGAAGTTGTTCACGCCGCGCATTGCGTAAGACATATTGCCCAAGAGCAGCCGAGTGTTCTCTATAAACGCTTTGGAATACTTATTGAGCTGACACACGCAAGAGATATAGTTCTTTGCAGTGATACTGTTCTCCGTTGCATGGCTTGCGTTGCCGAGAGTGCCCATCTTGGCGTAGCTCATGGGGATAGAAATGACGTTGCCGTAGTAGTCGAGGACATTAATGACGGCGTTGCAGCGCCGCACAACAGCCTGACCTATTCCAAGCCCCATGTTGTTGGGCTTGTAGACGATCCACCAGTTGTTGGCATATTGCATGTAAGAGCCGATGGGGATATAAGTCAGTCCTGCGGGTTGGATGATATAGATACGCTGCCAGTCGTCCGGCTGCAATTCGCCCGTGGCGGAGGAAGATGCAAAGGTCGAGCGGATCTGGATGGGCGTGTATTCGTACCAGTCTTTGGATGTATCTACTCCCTGACATGCTGTGTTGAATACATTGTCTGCGAGATCACCAACGTCTACGGCATTAGCCTGCGTCGGATGGGTGAAATACTGCTTTTGCAGCCCCTGCGAGTGCATCCACTCGTTTGTCAGCGGGGCGTAGTCGCATCCGCCGACCATCCCGGCGTTTCGCGCCAGTTTGTTCAGATTCATGCCCCGCCTCCTCTTATCAAAGATTTGTGCTGAGAACAGTTGCTATGTAGTTTCTGTTCTCCTCGTAGTGGCGGAGCATGCCGTAGAACTGCTGCATGACCTCTTTCTGCCGCGCGGTGTTGGCGTTCGTCTGTGAAGCCTCGCTTATCGTCGTGAAAGAGCTGTCGCGTATCTTGGATGTGCGCTCTATGGCGTTGTTGTCGAAGCGGTGCTCCCACGCCGCGTATATCGCATAGGCGAGTATGGTCTGCTCCGTCCGGCTGAGGTCTGCGGCAAACTCACCGCTTTTATAAAGGTTGATGGACAATGTATCGTCCGGGGATAGGTCGATGTTCACAACAACGTCGCCGGTCTCAGCGGAGTAAACACAGGAAACAGGGGAGTAGGTCACATTTCCAAACTGATCTTTGCCCATAAGTCCGCATGAGCAGATATCGAAGCCAGTGAGTCCTGTTTCTATCGTCACGGGTGCTTCCTGCTTCTCTGTGGGGGTGTAGTCCACATCCTCGAAATCTGGGGCGGTAAGGTTTTGCAGTTTTAACAGCATTTCAGGCGGACGGTTGAAAAGGGGGATAGCCCAATCCATGTACGCTGCCATGCGGTTGTAGAAGACAGCGAGGCGGTTTTTCATGTCCCAATCAAGGGACAAATCGTTTTTTATGTAGGTCATCGCCTGCGTTTCGATTGGTTCCCATGCTGTGCTCATTCAAAACTCACCTCGCTTCCGAAAAATTCATTTACTTAATGCCGGTGGTGACGCCAACCTCTACGCCGTTGCCTTTGAGGGTTCCAATCCAGTCCTCAGCTACGCCGTGTATGTAGGTCTCAAGGTCTATGCTGGCAGCTTCAAGGACTTTAATTGCACTGCCGCTCATCTTTTTAAGGGTCAAATTAACAAGTTCTGCGCCGAGTTTTGCAACCTGATCTTCCGTGAGCTTGCCTCCCTGAGTCTCTTTCCAAGCGGAAACAAAGAGCTGATTCAGTTCACCTACGGTCTGGATGGCGGCATCTTTCAGCTCATCCTTGGCGGCGTTGATGTTCTCAAGGTGCTTGTTCTTTCCTATCTTGGCCGTGAGCCACGCAAATGCGGTGGTCAGGGCTATGATCGCAAGCTGGGTAATGAGATTGGCAGCAATTTCCACTGCTGCATTGGTCATGTTTTCTATCATTTTGGTATCTTCCTTTCTTTTACTCTGATTGGGAGGTCCCCAACTTTAGCCATGACATCGTCGTAAAAGCCGTTCCCTTTGAGGGTGGTGTGGTATACTTCGTGCATGCGCTTCAAGTCTGCGAGGTCATCCATCCAAACGAAGCCCTGCTCGACGTACTTCTCACACAAATGCTTGACCCGGTCGCCCAAGGACTCCTTTTCGCCTGCCATCACGTCCGCGATTTTTTTTTCGAGTTCGCTAATTTTCTCTCCGATGGACTTAATGGCCTCTTTGATTTCTGCGATGTCGCTATCCTGAAGCTTGTCATTGTCCGCCTTGGCTTCGGCTTTATCAGCTTTCTGCGCCTTTCTGTTTGCCGCTAATTCAATAAGCTTGAATGCGCCATTTATAATGGCTGCCCCGGCGCTGCCGCCAAGTATCGCAATGACCACTTCATTCATTTGGGAACATCCTCCTGATTAGACATCTTCTGCATTCAGCGCTTCGAGCATGGGCTTGAAAATGCCCTCGCCGTTGTGCTTTTCCTTAGATATATTGTTGAGCGCTACGACTCTGGCACGGCTTACATACCGCTTGAGGGGGCTGCCATCGTTCAGGTAGGCATCCATGAAGCGCGCCGCTACAAGCTCCTGATGCTCCGCGCACAGGCTGCCGAATATCTCTGCGGCTTCGGGGATCTCTTTCTTGAAGAAGAAATCAAAAACACCCTCGCGGCGGATGACTTCATTTTCGGCGTACTCGCAGTCATAAAGGCTTCTCTGCTCGTCGGTCAGGCCGTCCAGCACTATGATTCTTCGGGTTTTGATGAGTTTTGCTATCAGCGGTGTAATGAACGTGCTCTCAAACTCGCTTAGAGGAACAGAGAACACTCGTCCGCTGCCACTTATCTTTCGGCCATTGCCGATGATGATCTCGTTGTTCGGGATAACGCTGTCAATGTAGATGCACTGCACCATCTTCTCGTTGGGAGTGACATATACCGCCTGTACAACAGGCTCTACGGGCTTCTCCGCTTCCTTCGGCTTGGCAGCTTCAGCAGCCTTTTCAGCCGCTTTCTTCTTCCTGCCCTCGGCCATTTTTCTTTTCTGCTCTTCGCTCATTGCCATCTCTCAATTTCTCCTTTCATGGCAGATGACAGAGGAGGGAGGTTGTCCCTCCTCTGCTTGCGGATTATCAGGCGCTGGTGACGCCAGAGATGATGCCTATACGGCTTGCCAGGACGGGGGCAATATCGACGCTGTCGACCTGCAGAAGCTCGATTCTGCCGGTTGCGATGGTGTCCTCGCCCGGAGTGAGGGTGATCTGAGTGTCAGCGCCCTCCTCGAAGCACATGACCATAGGTGCATAGCGCTCGTTTGCGCGGGCAGCGATGATGATCATGTCGGTCGGGAAGATGCTGGTCAGGGTAGTGTTGATGGTCTCCGGCGTGGAGGTGGGCTGAATCTCGTAGAGAAGCACGCCATCCTTGGAGGTTATGTAGCCGTTGCGGAAGTACTGATCGCCGAGCTGGTACATGATCGCGTTGGCAAGCCCGGTGGTATCGGGGATGACATTGCGCAGTGCCATGAAATCACCGTAGGCGATGAGCTGATCGCGGCGGACACGGTTAGCCTTTGCAACATTCTGGCAGACGGTCGCCCAGTTGTTGCTCGTGTAGCTGGTGGCTTTCAGAGCGGAGGGGACATACTTGGTGTTGCCCGCAACCTCAACGAAGGCGGTAGTGAACTTCTGCATGATGTAGGCCGCATAGCCGCCAGCCATTGCGGCGACGGTATCGACGAGGTTGCCCTCGTTGCCAATCATCTGGTAGAAGTTGATAACGCCGCGAGTGGCAAAAGGCTTGGGGTTGAGCGTGATAGTGTTGCCGTAGAGCTGATCCTGCGGCACGCTGCGCAGAGCAGTCCAAGAGGTGTCTCTGTACTGGAACACAGCGTTGGAAGTCACGTTGATGGTCTTGGTCTTGCCCTTGGGAGTGGTCTCCACGGAAACCATTTCACCCACCAGCGGGGAAATGAGGGCAGGAGTTACGGGGTAGTAGGTAGCCCCGATGATGGTTGCCATGACCTTGAGGAAGATGGGGTCGGTGGCGAGAGACATATTGGCAAAAGTGCTGCGATCCTTGCGGTCAGTAGACTTGCCGACAACGGAATTTGCCTTGGAAGCGGCAAAGTAGAGCACGTCATCAGTCCACTCGCGGCACTGCTCCTCAAAAGCCTTCGCGCTGTTGCAGGCAAACGCAAAGTCCTCAGTGGGCTTGCCAGCAGCGGCAAGCGCTCTGTTTTTCTCGCGGCCAGCCTTCTCAAGAGCGAGGATCCTACCGCGAGTAACAAGGTCTGTGTACTCGTCACCGGACAGCGGTTTGCTGGTCAGGTTGCCGAGGGCAGAGTTAAACTTCAGCAGTTCATTCATTGTTGTGCGTCCTCCCTTCCTTATGCTTTGCGGCACAGCATGTTAAATCTGCTGCCCGCGTTATAGTTGGACTCAGTCCAGGAGTCGATGCCGAGCCCCTTATCGAGCTCAAAGTAGATGCCAGAACCGGCTGCGGGGGCAGCATTGGTGCCGACGAGCTGTCCGTTTGCGATGGTGGCGTAGATGTTGGTCGTAGCGTCTACTGCGGTGGAGAAGTTGCCTTCGCCGAAAGCGTATGTCTCGCCGGGAATAGCCTTGGAGAAGGTGTCCAGTACACCGGACGGGATGCCAAGGCCGAGAGTGTTGATACCCTCTGCGTAAAGACCGTTGCCGATCATGCCGCGCTGTACGTCACCGGGATTGCAGAAGTAAACGTCCTTAGTGCCGTCTGCGGCTGCGGTCATCTGGTAGCCGCCGGTCGCCATGTGTGCGCCCTTATTGCAGATGAAGCCTGCGGAGCAGTCAGCGGGGGTGAAGGTCGTGCCGGAGAGGCTGCCGAACTTACCCGCGATGTTCTGCAGGTCGTCGTTGCGGTTATTCCACATTCTCGGAAGGAATGCGGTTTTCTCAGTAAAAGCCATTATTTTGTCACTCCTTTTTCATTATTCGTGAGCGTCGCCCTTGAAAAGCTCGCCGAAAGTGCGCGGACTGCCGCCAGAGTTGCCTTTGATGTTGTTGAAGTTGAAGTAGTGCTTCTCGCTTGCTTTGGCAGCTGCTTCGTCGAGCTTCTTCTGCTCGTCCATGCACAGCGCCTTGACACTCATGCGTACTTCCGCTTCGCCGATCCAGTTGCCGTCAGCGTCCTCACGAGCGGTGAAATCGCCGTTCTCAACCCTCGCCTTGAGGTCTTTGAGGATTTCGCTGTCGAACTTGCCCTCCGCGCCGCTGCACTGCTTGAACTCGTCCTCAAGGGCAGTCTTTGCGGCGTTCAGGCGGCGCTTGTCCTCCTTGCCCTTCATCGCGTCAAGCTGCTCTGAAAGGTGCTTGATGGTCTTTGCGTCGGCCTGCGCCTGCTCAGTTGCGGCGTTGTAGCGGATTTCAGCCTCGCCCATAAAGGCATCGAGACTCGCCTGAACTTCGGATTCGCCTATCTTGTAGGAAACGTAGGCGTTGGCTCTCATTATTCGGTCAGGAATGATGTTGCCCTTGTCGCTCTCCTCGACGGAGTAGGTAAAAGGCTCACCGTTCGCGTTCACAAGAGCCAGAAGTTTCAGATCGCTCGAAGCGCCGACCACGGTATAGCCGTTGAACTTCTCCGACAGCGCCTTGAGTCGTGCTTTGTCAATCATGTTTTCTTTCACTCCTTTGTCGTGTGTGGTTGTTTTGGCTGTAGCTTCCTTTGCGTATGAGGCAGCTTTGAGACACATCTTTTCCATGCTGTTTCTCATCGCAGAGAGGGACTGGATGGTCGCACCCGCTACAGCCGGGGCAACTCCCGCGCCAAGGACGGTGACGCCGAGCACTACGTATTCCTCTTCGACCGCAACGTCGCCTTCCATATGTTCTTTGGTCACCAGCGTTTCTATGGAGATTTCCATGCCGTTCCCCTGCCGAGCGATCATGTCAACCAATTCCGGTGCGTACCATTTCCACAGAAATGCCGAGGCCACTATCCAGCTTGTGTCTTCTTTCCGCTCTAAGCGGATATCCGCATCTTTCGGGATCCAGCCGACTATCCTCTCGGCATCGGCGGCAGTAAAAGAAGCGTAGGTTTCACCCGTTTTCGGGTCTCTCTTGAGGTCGTAGTTGTGCCCATCGCCGATCTTCCCGCTTGGGAGATAGGCCGTCAGAATGGGAATGTCCTTGAACTCAGGCAGGTGCGCCGCGAGGTTGATGTACTTCCAGTTGTTGCGGTTCACCTTGTCGTTCAGCATCCACAGCTCGACCCGGTAGAGTTTTCTATCGCCAGAGGACAGAATTTTTAGCTGCCCTCGCGATGTGCGCGTTATTTCAGCGCCTTTGTATCTGTTCTTGGCCATAAGACATCACTCTTTCTGCGGCACGTTGAGCGTGCGGTTGAGCCAGTTATCAAAACTGGTGCTGCTAATCCCGCCGTTTTCCGCCATTGCCTTGGCCTCGCACAGCCACTGCCTGTCCTGATAGTTCTCCATCTGGACGTTCTCGGCATAGCGTGCCAGCGGCTCGAAATTGGCATTGTCGCAAACCTCGATGACCTCGGACAGCCCGTCGTTAACGCCGTCGATGAGGTTGATACACTTATCCAGCACCTCTTCCACGGAAGAAAAACTGTCCTGCATTTCCGGGATTGTCGGATAAACCAGCGGCAAACCGAGTTTCGCCATGATGTCTTTCAGCTGGTCTATGTACTCCGGCTGCTTGTGTTCAAGCGCGTGAATGGCTCGTGTCAGCGCCGCATAGCCGCTGTACCATGTCTGTTCTTTTATCGCCGCGAAACTCCACATGGCATTTCCCATCGCGCTCATAGCTCTGCGCATCGGTTCATAAAGGAAGGAATATCTGTCCTCCCGATATGCGGCGTAAAAGTCTCTCAAGTCTCATTCCTCCCTTGCGGTGAAATAAAAAAGCAGGGCTACCAACACGAATTTCTTCGTGCTAATAGCCCTTCTTTGGCTTTGTCGAACCTCCTACATGAGGTTCCTTACATCTCTATTTTCTTGTTTTTAATCTCCCAAAGGTGAATCCCGTTGGGTTTCGCGGCAATTTCCAGCCGCTTGCCTTCTTGAAGCAGTCGGTTGATAATTGCTATCATTTCGGCAGATAACTCAGGCGGTTTCTCTTGAGCACGATCTTTCATATCTCTTCCTCATGCGTCTCGCTGTTTATGCTGCCGCGTTCTTCCGGTCGCCCGTCCTCGGAGATTTCCTTTTTTGCCTGCGGCGGAAGTCCGCTGGTATCCTGCTTGGCTGAATACGATGTCACAAGCGGTCTGCGCTTATCCATCACGCCGCTTTCGTCCACAAAATCAGATATTGCAATATCGTCAAGTATCGTGTGTCCGGACAGCGCATCATATTTGAGCGTATCGGTGAGACAGCCGTTGGTCATGCCCTTGCGTGCGTTCTCAATTTCGTCATCTATCTTGAAGATGTCGCCGAACATTTTGAAGCGCATCGGGGTCTTGCAGTTCAGGCTCTCTATCATCCAGTTCATAATCCGCTCCATGCTGCCATATATGAACTTAGCATAAGAAGCCGCAAGCCAAGCTGAAAGCTGCGCCACGCCGACCTTTGGGTCGTTTGTGGTGGGAATGAGAGAGGGGAGACCCGCTTTAAGAATCTGGTCTGAATATGCCGTCGAGCTTATGTCCGTGTTCGCAACGGTGTCAGAAATCGTCTGAAGCTTCAAGTCTTTCGCAGGTGCAAGGTAAAGCCCTATGCCGCTCGTGTTGTTCTTATTGAGCATCTGATACCACAGATACTCAAAAAGCTTCCTCGTCGTGTCAGAGACCCTTATAGGGTCGTTATCCGTTGCGCTCTTCGGGTCATAAGTTTCAAGCGAGCCAGTCAGCACAGACGTCAACGGATTAAGGATTATTTCGAGCTGTGCCGCCTCGTAATTAGGTATCTGCGTCAGTGACACGAACATGCCGGTGTTCGGCGGGATAACGAGGGGAGTGGTATCATCTACCTCGATGGTGAAAACCCTGTCGGCAGGGAGCGTTACCCAGTAGAAATACTGCCGCCCTACGGCTACCCATTCGGGATTTCCTATTGTCTCATTCGCGTGAATGGCTTTGAATTTGTCTGTATCGATGGTGTTATAGACGTATTTCCCCGGCGTTTTTACGACAACCTCATCGAAAATCCGCATATACGGCTCGAAAAGGTCACCGAACTGACGCCAGTCATTGCCCGGCCGCATGAAGTAAAACAGGTTAAATGCCACTGTGTATTTGCCGGGGCCGTTGTTGTAACCTACGATTTTGCACCAGTCCATCGGGAGTTCCTGCAAGAAAGCGTAGTTTATTTTGTTGTGGCTTTTGTCGACCGAAATACGCGGTGTGACGAACACTTTGCCATATTTCATGCACAGGCCGCACAGCTCATGGGCTTTTTCTTTTACACCCACTGTCTGAACGAGCCGCTGTGCCAGCAGCATGTCGCGCAATTTATCCTTTTTGCTTACCTCTGCATCGGTGTATGTGGGATATACGTACCATGAATAGGTAAGCGTATCGGGATAGGTCTTGAGGATCAGATCGTAAGTCTTGGTGCTGTACGCAAGCGACGCTGACACCGCTCTCAGGCTCTTTTCACTGCCGTCCGGGTTCTGCACCATTGTGCTTATCTGATCTTTGGTGAACTCGGCAGGGCGCGTGTTTATGCCCTTTACGCGGGTGTTCTGTATCTGCGGCCAGTTGTTCAGAAATCCAAGCCCACCGGCAGCGGAGAAAGCGGTGAAATAGTCGCTCATTCCCATGCCACCGTACATGCTGTTGGCTTTCTGCAATATCTCTCCGAGTGCCTTATAACTCGTTGCTGCCGGAGCTTCCATCGGCCCCATCTGCTGTATTTCCAATGTCCGCTCCACCTTTCTGCATTTTATCGAGCTCTGCGAAGAAGCGCTTCTCAAAGTCCTTTATGTAATCGTCAAGCTCTTTGCGGTATTTTAGTTCTTCCTCGCATCGGACCGCGTTACTTTCGCTCCATATCCACAGCCAATCGGACTGTGCCAGGAGGTATTCGAGGTCAGGCGTGACCTCTATCGCGCCCTTTGGCTTATCGGAAGAAATTATCAGTATATGGTCTGCGTCAGAGTAGAAATGGCTGAATGTTTCCTGCAATTTCAGGTTCTTATCAGTCGTGGGAAGCGCCCACAGTTTGTTTTTCGTAATATCCATCAAACTATTGCTCCTCGGCCAAGGCGTCTGACGCTCCGCGTCCTCACCGGCGCGTATGTTATCTCACTGTCGAGATGTTCAGCCGCTTCCTGATAGCTACTCTTGCGCCGGTTCTGCGACGCTACGAAAGCATCCTCGTCAAGCTTTATCGGCCTCGCGGCGTACATCATTGCCGACCACAAGTCTTTGTTGATGTGCTTGTTTATCTCTTCCTGCGTCCAACCGCTGCCGGTTTTCTTTCGGCGCAGGTTAGCTATTTGGTCGCACAGTTCCTTGGTCTTGATGTACGGATGCTGGATTTTGACATCCTGCGTATCATCCTTGATGTTGTGTGCCATTTTATAAGCCCGTGTACCCTCATGTACGTTGGTTATGAGCAATCCCACATTGCCATGTTCAAACTCTCGTGTGAGGTAGTCGAGCATGTCGATGTTGGGGTCTGCGCCACTGCGCCCCGGTGTTGCATAAAGTGAATAAATACACGGTTTTGCGTTTTTCTGAACCAAATCGAGGTATCGGTCGTCATTGTTGACCGTACAGAGGGGCGGAAGCCCATCTCCAAGGTCTCTATGGAGCTGCTGCACAACAGCCTCACCGAACTGCCATGAGTCAATAACGATGATTGGTTCAGGCGCTCCCTCAAGACGGTACTGCGCCCAACGGTTCTTTATTCTCCGCGCCTGCCGCTCCGCATCAAGCGGGGGAAGGTCGGTCAAATAAACACAGTCTTTCTTAAAACTGGTACTCCTGCGCTGCTCGTAGGTTTTCAACACTACCTCGGCGCACATTGCATTGCCGTTTCTCTGTCGGTACGAGACGTCGTAGCCTATGTAGTACCGCACGTTCGGGTCGCCGCAATGCCTGTCCTCCATAATGGTCAGCGTCTTGGCATCCTGTACGTACTGATCTCGAAGAAGGGGATTGTCCACACTGCCGGTGCATTTAGATTCGCACTCGCGCATGAACTCTTCTTTCGTCAGCGTGTCTCGCAGCCCGTCATAGTATTCAAACGGTCTTACATGACACAAAACCGGAACTTGCCAAGGAATAGCACAGGCAAAAGCGCTCTCACCGTCAGCCATTTTCTTGCGCGCCTTGATGTAAACGCTGTAGGCGGGGTTCTCTTTCGAGCTTGCCGACGTGATGTATATCTCGGCAAGGTCTTGGTGAGACGGATCCGGAACGCCATCAATCAGGTGCTGCAAACGGTTTGTTGCCTTGACCACCTGATTGAAGTCTGACCAATTGAACGGAACCGAACCGTCCTCCTGACCACACTCTTCGCCTATGACACAGTGGGTATTGCGTCCTCGGTCTATTGCGACTTCGACTGCGCTTCCCTCTGCTGTGCTTATCTTGAAGGTGTCCGACGAATCATTGTTAACGTTCCAGTGCTTCGCCAAATACGGGTAGTTGTACTGATATTCGTGCCACGCCTCCGACGCGATCTTTGCTGTCTGCTTATTGGAAGGGCCGTAATACGCTGTAACTTCGCCGGGGTATAAGATGCCTTTATTGCTTGCCGAACTTATCACGGCGCTGGTTTTGGTTGTTCCGCGCGAACCTATGATGTCCACCATGCGGTAACGTACCATTGCTCGCCGCATTATGCGGCCTATCAGACTGTTGTGATATTTGCAGTTCGGATTTTCTGTGATATCTTCCAGATAATCTGGATAATACCGGAAAAACGATATTAGGAGCGCCCACCATTCGTCGGTGAAGTCATCATAGTTGACACCCTGTCGGGTCTGCTTTTTGATGAAGCCGCCGCTTCTGCGGCTGTAAACGTAGTCCTTCCTCATTTCGCATCACCGCGGACAAGGTCGAGCTTGCGGTAAATCTCTTTTTCGACCTCGTCGGGCTCTTGCATGAACTCGCCCAACTCATCATCAAGCCGGAGCGAGGGCGGCAGGCTGGCCACCTCTGCGCGTCCCTCGTTCCACGCGCTTGTGTTGTAAATTGCGAGGAGAATCTGCTCCGCCGCGTCTTTTGTCATCTGGTACTCAGGATGGAGTTTTGCCAGCAGTTCCGGGAATGGCAGTCCAAGCAGCCCCTTGGCTTCGAGCGCCCTCACTATGCCGTCAAGCTTTTCAAGGTCTTGCGGCAGCTCGTCCTTTTTGCGGAGCTGTTCGTTTTCCATCTCGCTTTTTATCAGGTCACCCAGCAGTTTTGCTTTCTGCGGGTCGCCGTTGTAAAAGTAATAATCCTGTTCAAGTGTCCAACGGGATATCTTCTCTATCGCCATCTGCGTTTGGGGGCCTATTGCGGGGCGACCATCTGCTATGGCCGAGTAAATGCGGTCAAGCTTGTCGTAATCTTCCTGCGTGTAAGGGTGATCCGTGGGGCCTTTGCCCCATTTCTTTTCCTGCGCAACACGCCCCTCAACGTAATCCTCGGCGCAGAGCATTTCATCGTCGACATACAGCGTCTCGGATTTGCCGTCAAAGGCTTTCTTGATATCTGTTACGCCGTCGACGAACTGCACGAATCTCTCACCCTTGTGGTAGCCTTTCTGACACAGGATCACCGTGTATGCTGCCCACGGATTTGTTTTGTCATTCTGGAGCTTCTGCGCTGCCTTAAAGAGATCGGGCATATACGGCATGTTGAACTCTGCCGCGCAAAGGTACATTGCAAGCTTGTAGCCTACTGTTGCTGCCCTCTGGTCGTAAACCTTGGGCTGGCACTTGATGCAGTAGGGGGAGTAACGCTTTCCGAAGCGTTCGGGCAGCGTCCATGCGTTTGTATCGTTCAGCTCTTTGTCGCATAAACAGCACCGCTGCACGACTGTATTGTCCGCCATGGCGCGCCCTCCTCTCCTGCAAATCAAAAACAGGCAGAGCCGCCCACGCTATATCCATCTTGAGCACTCTGCCTGAAATTTTCTATGTTCTCTTGTATGGTATGACGGAAAGGGAACTTTGGCAACAGAGTCTAAACTTTTTCTTCTTCACCAATCCTTTTATCCCGTCGTTTCCTGCGTTGAGTTTTGATTTTATCGGAATTTTTGCGCCAATACTCGGCTTGATACTTGCGCATGTACTCTCGGCGCTTAAATGCCGTGTACTCTTCCGGTGTCACAAAATCACCTCCGCCGCTCGATTGTATCGATGAAGTAGCCCTTGTCTGCCATGAGTTTCCGCTTTATGGCAAAAGTCTTGGTACTGGTACCTTTTCGTCCGCCGCCCTTGGTGTCCACAATACGGGTTGTCCAGTTCCCGTCCTCACGAAGCTCCTCGAAAACGAAGTCCGCAAAGTAGGCTATTCGCGGTATGCGTTCCCCGGTCTTGCCGTCCGTGTATGCCGGTTTCAGTAAATATTCCACCTGCAAGCGGATTTTTCGTACCTGTCCAAGCTTCTCCCGCAGAACCAGTTCGTCGTAATATGCCGCTTCGGTCTTGCTGCCGAACTTGATGCACTCTCCGTTTGACAAAAGTCGCTCGGTCGGCTGGTTGTTGTACTTCCGCTTTGGCTTTTTCTCCTGCCAAGCGCCCATATCCCGGCTGAGTTGACGAAGCGCCTCCGCGTCTTTTTCAAGGGTGGCAGCGGCGCTCTTGCTCACCTCGGAAGCGCAATGTGCGTATCGCTGCTTGATCTGCGCCGCCGTCCGTTCTCTTGCAAGCTGCTCTTCCACGCGCTTCCGCAGCGCCGGGGGCATGTCCTCAAGACTGTCATATCTCATGTCAAATCCCAAGTTATAAGCCTTGAGTAGGGAAGAGTCTCCATCCATGCGCAGAAGTCCCTCCACTCATCAAGCTTATGACCCTTTCGTGCATGATACATGTTTCGCAGCACTGCATAGTTGAACTGCACCGTTCGCCGCTGGTTATAGCTGCTCGGCAGGAGCTGGATCATCTGCCACCAGTATTTCTTGTCCTTGGTTATGAGATAGTTGTACCTGGCAGCATTCAGGACATTGACGAGAATCACCAACATTTCACGCGCCTGCATATTCAGCAGTGCGGGTTTACCAGGTGCTTCTTCAACCAAAGGTGAATCAATCAGATGTTCATAACTGAAATCCTCAAGCGTAAACTCCTTATCTGCAATCTTGTGCATCGTAGAGCAGGAATTGGCAACCGTACCAACCTTGTAGGTATCGTACTCTTTCCACCAATACAGCGGCGCGGTAATGTCTGCGGTGACAGTAATCATGCGCATGAATTTTCCGTGGTCTGTACCGGCGTTACAAAGCTTGACCATGAGCTTTAGGTCATCGGGGCCGATGACGAAATCTCTACTGTCTAAGCACGGTACATCTTCCTCATCGAAAGCGAAATAAAATGGTGCATCCCTGTTAAATTCGCTGTCGCTCTTTTCCCATGAGTTCTTAGGATTTCTCATTCCGCGGATGGCAGCTCTCCAGCCGTAGGTTTCCCAGTTTTCAATTTCTATCATTTTCAGCCCTCCAAGGTATATCGCACATATCCGGACGCTTGAGTTTCATTTCCAGCGCCCATAGGAGATTCCAAACGGCGGCGGTAAGGTGCGGCTCATCATCCCAACCGTCAAAGAACTTTGCCAAATGCCTTGCTCCGGAGTCACAAAGCGATGAAAGGGGGATGCCGCGATCAACGTTGTGCTCGCCGTATTTCAAAGCCCCCTGTTCACAGTGCTTTGAGACTTCCATGATTGCCGCCCAAGGCAGAAGATCCATTTTACCTTTCCCAGTGTGCATATCGCGCACAGCGCCGGTTCCAAACTCTGTTCTTTCGCCGCTGTCCTTAATTTCCATCGGTTTCACCGCCTTTCTGCGCAGTTTCTATGCCCGCTACCAGCGCCTTTGTCAGCATCAGCATGACTTCTGCTGGCTTGCCTACATCGTTTTCGATGAAACTCCTGTACATGTGTGCGGTCAGAGTGCCGTACTGTGTAAGAAGGTCAGTTGACTCGCCTTGTATCAGTATTTCAAAGTCATCAGTTACTCTGAGCATTGTTTATCCCTCCTGATTGAAAAACTCAACAGCCTTGCCAAGCTGCTGGAAATAATAGCTTTTGTCTTTCTTCACTACCTCATAGTCCCCAAGGCTCACCTCTGCATGATGTTCGATTGTCCAGTACAGGGCACGGCCATTCTCTCGGAAAAGAGGGTATTGTGTCCTCACTCCCTCGAACATCCGCATTGAGCACCGAGGTGGGTATTCTGTTTCAACCATCGCGCTCCTCCCTTTGCGTTAAAGGCCGCTTGTGAGCGCTTTGACAGCGTTTGGACTTCGGACATGTAAATTCATTACCGAGCGCCCGAAACGCTGCTGCACGGCTTCCTGTGGCCTCTGGCGGCTATCTGCGTCTCTTCGTGGTGCTCGCTCTGTGAATTTTCGTCCCGTCGGGCATCATGAAGAAGTCAGCGTCGACCGGCGCGAGGTGTTCGGGCTTGCGCGGGGTATACTTTCTCTCGTCGAGGGCTTCGACCTTATCTTTGTCAGCCCAAGCGGACTCTTCAACCAGCTCTTTCATCTCCGCGAGGTGTTCCTGAACGATACTGACGTAGATGGTCATAATCGCCAGCACCGCAAATACGAGAACCGCGGTCGCTATGCAAATATCGTAAACACTCATCGTCCGCTGCTCCCGAAGCCTTTGCTTCCACGCTCGGTGGCCTCAAGCTCATCCACAAGCTCGATTACCGGGTTGATGATCGGCATAAGAACTAACTGCGTGATCTTGTCGCCGTTCTTGACTTCGTAGCCGTGGCTGCCGTGGTTATAGAGCTTCACCTGTATGCTTCCGGTGAATCCGCAGTCCACGACTCCATCGCTGGTGATGTCGTGCTTGATGTTGAGCCCGCTCTTACTCTTGAGCATCCCTGCGTAGCCCTCCGGTATCTCAACATGGACTCCGGTGTCTATCACAACGCTGGAATAGGGCGGTATGTATGCAAGCCGCGGGGACTTGAGGTCAAGCCCCGCATCGGTGGCGTGCGCCCTCACGGGCACATAAGCACCGGGGTCAAGTGTGATCTTCATTCTTCTTCCTCCTCATGCCAGTTATCTGGCCAGCCTTCAATTTTCACGTCATTATCGTCGCCGCAGATGTCATCTTGCGTCCACGGTGGATATCCTGTGCGCTCCATACTGCGCACTATCGGGTCATCCGGTATCAAAACCATCAGTCGTCGTCCTCCCATTTACCTCGACGGCGCGGGGGAGTGGTCTTTGACCAAACCTCCTCGTCGGCTCGCATTTCCACAAAACGCATCTGATCTCCAATGAACCGCATTTGCACGGCTCCGCATCGGCCTTGACGGTTCTTTGCCACGGCTACACCCTTTATGCCCTGCTCTACGTCAATGTTCCACAGGAAAATGACCTTGTTGGCGTTCTGCTCAAGCTCACCGCTGTCACGGAGTGCCGCCAGAGTAGGTCTGTCCGTGTCGGAAACGCTTCGGTTGAGCTGTGAAATGACAATGATGGGGATGTTAAGCTCCATCGCCAAAAGCTTCAGTTCTCGGCTTATCGCCCCAACCTCAAGGTTTCGACTGTCATATTTACCCTCGCTCTTCATCAGCGTCATGAAGTCGATTATTATCAGCCCCAAGTTTTTCGTTGTCCGAGCTTCGGCGCGTATCTTGCTGGTGGTAACACCGGGATCGTCGTTGATTATGAGCGGCAGGTCGTACAGATATTGGCAAGCATCCGAGAGCCGTTTCCAAGCCTGCTCGTCGAGGTCGTGATCGGTGATTCTGTCGAGCTGTACCCCGGATGCTCCGGAAATGATGCGTTCGCCCAACTCCTCGTCGCTCATTTCGAGCGAGTAGAGCAGCACGGACTTTCCGGTTCTCGCCACATTCATGGCTACGCATTGTGCCCAAATACTCTTGCCCGCTGCCGGTCGAGCTGCCACTATCACAAGGTTTCCAGCTCTCATGCCTTTAAGCAGAGCATCCACTCTTGTGAAGCCGGTTTCAACTCGGTTTGCCGGGGGAGCCGACAAGGAGTCCATGAGTTTGTTCAGCGTCTGCGCCATTGTGTGGCTTCGCCCAAGCGTGCCGCTAATGTAGTCTTGACAAACCCCGGCAATTTCCGTGACCTGTTTGTCTCCCTTGCATGTAGAAAGAATTTCATCTACCGCCGCCCTGAATATGCGCGCCTTCGCTTGAGCATGTATGTATTCGGCATGTCCCTCGGCGGCAGTGCCGGACGGGCACACTGCCATGCAGTCAGCAATGAATTGGGTGGGATCAGCTGTATCATGAACAATTTCGTCTCGTGCCATAACCGGATCGAGTATCTTACCATCGCGATATGCCTTGACCGCTGCTGCATACAATTTTGCGCAAAGAGGATTCATAAAATCCTTAGGTTGCAAGATACATGCAATTTTGTCCATTATTTGGGGGTAAAGGAGATATGCGCCAGTAACAGAAAACTCGGTGCCTTGGTTGTACTCAACGGCATACTGGAGAGTTCTTTCATCGTTTGTCATTTTTGCGGTTTTCCTCCGTCATCTCAATCAGCAGCCGGTCGTACTTCTCCCTGAATTTCTTCCCTGAAAGGATGTTTTTCCGCCAGAAGGCGTTTTTCTGTGAGAAGCGAAGTACATCAGAAATATCCTCCCAACTATGCTTGTCTATCCTGTTGCACTTGTCGAAGTCCGCTGCCCAACGCTGGATGTCTTTTTCCTCCGGGGGCTTCAAGTCGGGATAATGCTTTTCCTTCTGGCGGGCGAGAAAGCTTGCGGCTTGGTAAGCATCAGAATCCTTGTCGAAAACTCTCTCTTCCTTTTTGGGGCGCGCGTCAGTGCCGCTTGCGGGGCTGACATCTGGTGGAGCATCGCCATCGTCGGAAGAGGACTTTTTCTTTTGCTTGTTTTCTTTTTGAGAGTTATTATCTATCTCTATATCTTCTTCTCTTTCTTCTTCTGCAGCGTGACATTGCGTGACATTATCTGTGACGTCACGTGACATGTCACGTGACATATTGCATTGAGCTTCAAGAAGTAGTTTCTCTTGCGAGCGCTGCTTCCTCTTGCGGTCGCGGTTGCTCTCTCGAATCCTTTCCAAGGCATCAATGTTCTGGTGATCTTCCCAGCCGGAGATGAAAAGCATATCCTCGTTTCTGCTTATCATGTTGAGGCGTTCCAGCGCTTCCAAGGCGAGCTGAATAGTGCTCAATTCAAAACCAAGCTCATCGGCAAGCATTTTGGGCGTATATGGGATGTTTTCTGTGAGAAAAATCATTCCTCCTGCGTTGCAGCGCCCTGCCATTGTGAGCAGCATGACCCATATCAGCACAATACTGTTGCCATCGGGAAGCTTGCGCAGATGCTTGATCTTCCTGTTGTCAAACATATCTGTTGTTATTTTGACCCACTCAACGTTTTTCGCCATAAAGCCCTCCTCAGTCATCTATCCCGACATGCTGTGCCCAATGGCGGATGAATACGCCGCTTTCGCCAAGACTGGTGATGAAGTCAGCGGAGATCAGCTCTTCCAGATCAAGACTGTCTGCACATACCTTGTTGAGCACTGCTGCCGGATCATGCACAACGCCCTCATCATCTGCGGCAAAGCAGAGATGAAAATAAAGCGCCTGTGCGTTGGGTGTGAGGCGGCTGAAAGAATACCGCCCCACGACCTCGTTTGAGATTGTTGTCCTGTCTCTCATGTGCTACCTCGCATCAGAAAGGCAGGTCGTCCCCAACGCCATCCAGTTCCTCAAACGTCTGCTTCGGCGCAGGATTGGAGTTGGAAGAATATGCAGATTCGCTTTTTGATGCGTTCTGCTCTTTCGCCTTACCTTCGGACTGCTCGGAGCGCTTGTCACCGGCGAAGTAGATGTTCTCGACGTTGATATTCGGGGAAGTTCTCTTGTTGCCGTTGCGGTCAGTGTAGTTCTGTATCTGCAAGCTGCCGCAGAGGGTAGCCATGCTGCCTTTGGAGAAATACTTGGAGATGAAATCTGCTGTGCCGTTCCAAGCGGTACAGTTGATGAAGTCGGTTTCTTTCTGCTGCCCCTGCGGCGCAAAATCACGATCTACGGCCAGCGTGAATGACACAACAGATTTGCCGCTCTGCGTTGTGCGAATTTCGGGGTCTCTGACGAAACGCCCCTGAAGCAATACTTTGTTAAGCATAGATTTTTTCCTACCATTCCTTGTGGCGTAATGCCCATTCCCGGCGCTCGGCGCGGAGTTTGGGACATGAATAATAATGCGGGAGACTCGCATATTTTGCTTTCTTTCCGAACGGAACTTTGAGAGAAACGTGCTCCCAAATCTCGCCCTTTAGGACGACCTTGTACCGCCCCTTTTGGTTCTCCGGAACCCAAAATAAAACCGGTTCCTCGTCGCAAGGGGAGTATGTGCCGTCCCATAAGCGCACCCACCTTATGGATGCCCCACAAAGGGGGCAGAGAAACCAACTGGCGCGGCGCTTATGAACGACCCAACAACGATCTCTTTCATTCAGGACGGAACTCTGCGGCTGCATCGTCCTCGCGCTCCTCTCGAAATTCGGGCATGAGTGAGTAATAAGGTCTGATCCCCCAGAGCTTTTTAGTTGCGCGGCAGTAATCACAGTACCCGCAGCGCTTGGGCTTCGCGCGCCCCTCTTTTATCATCTGGATCATGGGCAAGCGCTTGGCGATTTTCTCAAGCTCATAGTCATACCGTTGCCGGTGGTTGAGACTGAGCACGTCCTTATCAGGCGGGTCTTGCTTTGAGATAGCTATGATGATGAACTGAGGGTCTTCCTTGCTCCCTGCGTACTGCTTTTCAATCTCGCTGTACACAGCGGCGCGCATCATGTAGCCATAGGCATCTATGAACGTCACCTTTTCGTGAAGTTCATCGCTCCATTTAAGCTCTCCGATGTTTGCCACGGTCTTGTAGTCGATAATCATGCGCCCATCAGGAACGTACTTGTCTAGCCTGATGCGCCACGGCACACCAAAGAGTTTGCCGTGCATTATCATTTCATTCTCACCCGGCAGGCCTACAAGAGACTGTATCAACTCGTCATTTTCAGCGGTCTGTATCATCTTGTCAGCCTGCTCGTAGGGAGCATATTTGCCGGTAATGACCGTCTGGTCGGGCATGCCGCCCTTGCCTTTGATGGTCTTGGTCTTGAATATCTTGTCGAAATGCTCGCTGCAGAACTGATCGTGCGCTTCTGGGGATTCAAAGTGCGTGTGGAAGTAATTGCCAACAAGAAAGGCTTCTTTCTCCTCAGGCTGCCAGCGCCCCTGCAGGATAGCCAGTTCCCGCGCCTCGCACTCATTCCATGCCTGATATTGGGAGCACGACATGTACTCCCAATCGACCTCAGGCGTGTAATAATTATCACGCGTCAGTTCCACTGTTCTTCTCCCTGCTCTTCGCAAGCTTCTTGTTGAGGGCTTCCAGCGCGTTTTCCTCGTCCGTAGAGGGAAGAGCCGCATCGGAAGAAGAAGCGATTCCAAAGGCGTCTGTGGCCTTTACAAAGCCGTCCTTGATGGCGGAATACAGATGGCGGAGCTTCACAATGTCGTTGTTGCTGAGTTTGTCGATGTCCTTGTTGAGCTTGGCGCTGATCTGCTCCGGTGTGATACCGAAGCCAGCAAAAGCGTTGACGGTCTTTTCGATGATCTCCTCCAAACTCTCTCCGCTCTTGGAAAGTGAGTCGGAAAGCGTCTTGTCGCACTCTTCAAGTGCCGCATCAACGTACCATCCGGGCATGACGGCCAACAGGCAGGCTCTCTTGCGCCTTGCGCCCTTGTTGGCGACCATTTCATAAATATCGCGTTCGTCGGTCAGATGGTAGCTCCCTTTCTTGGTAGATCGCTCATGCTTCACGGAGAAGGTCTTTTCATCGGAGGCGTTTGTCTCCAAATCCCATGCAAAGCACTTTATAGTCGTCGTGTCGTCCTGTACATCCACCTCGGTGATACCGGACATGATGTTGCCCCAGTGCCGGGCAAGGACTTCTACCAGCCGGATAGATGGGCCTCTTACCACGCTGTCGCCGCGCGGGAACTCGTACTGCGCCGCTTCCGCAAGGTCTTTTCTCTGACACTCGCGGAGAACATTCTGCATGGACATTTCAGGATCGCGGGGGAACTGGCGGGCAAGGTACATCTTGCCCTTGATTTCGGAAAGCTCCTTGCTTTCCTGATAGGCGCTCATCTGAGACATAGGTCTCTGCATTAATTCATTTCCCATAATAACCTCCTTATTCCATTACGACCACAAAGCCATCGTCAGTCTCTCCCATCAGGAGATCGGCGAACTGGGCACGGAAGTAGTTCGCGATGTTCGCCTTGGCTTCCATCTTCCAGATACCGCCGTCCGCCTCAAACAAACCAACCTGATTGTTGTCGCGGACACGCAGCAGAAACTCGCTCTCAGGCTGACAGACTTCGCGGAATGTACGGAACGGACGCAGCGAAACGACAGGCTTCACCGAGACATTCTCCTTGAGGCTGACACCCTGCCGCACGGTAACAGTCTGAGAAACTCCGTTGTCAACGGAGGAAACCTCGCTGTCGGATGACATCCGAGAAAGCAGATCGAGGAGATATGCGGTGTCGTCGGTGGGAATAAACCTGCTGCGCAGTTCGATCACTGCGGCCTGCTGGTCTCTCCAACCGGGGTCAAAATTCACATCGGTGTTCTTCGCAACGCAGAGGGTATAGCGCTTGGCCTCGGAGTCAAGCCCGGAAAGGACAGACACGCGGGTAGGCCCGTCGATACGGATATATATCGGATGAACATGGGCGAGACCTTCGGCGCGGATAAACTTGACGACCCCGTCGAGGCTGGCGAAATCCACACTAATGGGGTGAGGGATGTACGGATCCACACGGCAGAGTTCTTTGTCGGAATATGCGAGGCCGTTTATTGTGTAGGTCTTATTGTCCTTGAGACCAACAAGGTACTGAAGAGCTTCTTTCAACATTTTTATTTCCTCCTGTTTATTGTGCCTGAACCAGCTTCAGGAGCTTCGATTCCGGCTGTACTTTTCCATCCATGTCAAACTGCCCAGGGACCTGGGCCACCAGCTCACGGACGGTTAATTCACCGTTGCGGTCGGGTGCGATCAGAAGTGAGGTGGACACAGGGTCAGTGGGGCAGAGTTTTGTCTTTGCATGTGCAGCGAGGGTAAGTCTCTCACGCTTGCTGTCGGGAACGACCTCAAGCGTAAGCGTGATGGTGCGCTTCGCGTTTGCCTTGGTGTTGGGGTCGAGAATGTTGTCGATGACGCGGGACATTTCATAGTCCACGCGTTCTTCGATTGCTCCCATAGCCATTCTCAGAACGCTTTCTTTTTCCATGTGGTTTATGCCTCCTTAAAATTATTTCTTGACAGAATAGTCGCCGAGAAGCTTCTGAAATTCTTCTTTCTGCGTAGCGGTCAGTTTGTTGTCCGCGTCCAGGACTTTCAGAGCATCATAAAGCTTCTGCTTCAGCTCGGCAATGCGGTCGTTTGCCCGATCGAGTTTATGTGACGCAACGGCGTTTTTCTCGACGAGGTCACGGTACTCTGCAAGGGTGACCTCAACCCGCATCATGGACTGTCCGGCGACCTGCTGATCGGCGTCGGCGTGCATACCGGTGTCGTGTTCGATGATTCCACTGTAATATCCCATTTTTATCCTCCTATTTTTTCTTATTGCTTGTCCGCTTATCCTTGCGGATCAAAGGTTTACGATTGCGCTTGGGTCTTTGCGGGGCAGTTGTGACGGTATATGTAGGATCGTAAGGAACCTGCTTGTCGCAGTGCGTGATCTTAAAGCTTTGGCTGTTCGTTCCCTTATAACAGGTGGAACACACGCGCCCGATAGGGCACTTCTTGGTGCAGAGATTTTCGCAGTAGAAGCATTTGCATTGATGACACGCACCCATTACTGAGCCTCCTTTCTTGCTTTTGCGCGCTTGCCGCGGGATGCAATGCAGTTCCAGCACTCTGGGCAGGTGCAGTTAAGGCAGCGGTCTATGACCTCTTGAGGCTCCGTCAAGCGCGTCGTGACAGTGGCGATTGCGTCGATGGACTTCCACGGCATTACGGCGCTCGCGGCAATTTTTACGTAGCTGCCTTGGGGGATAGTGGCGACGATCATCATAAGTCCCTTACCTCCACCAGCCTGTGAGCAACGTCAGAGGCCATCCACATGCTTCGGCCATTTATGGAATAGCTTGTCACGCCATTAAGGAAACGTCTGGCAGTTCTACAATCCTTAACGCCGAGAAAGCTTTGAACCGTAGCCAGATTCATCATTCCACCGTAGTTCTTGCGTATCTCTTCGGCGATTACATCTTCAGCGGGATCTCGCATCAACTTTGACCTTGGCATTGCGCAGCCTCCTTTCCTCGCGCTTTCTCATGTCCTTGCAAATCTGTCTCGGCGTGCGGCATCCGCCGTATCGCCTTACACTTTCAGACATCTCAAATTGATATTTAGACAGCAGCCGCTCTTTCTGGCGTGCGGCGCGGTCATGCTCATTAAGGAACTCTTGGTACTCCTTCATGCGCTTGCATGTACCCTGACAGCCGAGTGAACGTTCCGGACATTCATTGCCGTGCGCGTCCTTGCACGGCGGCATACGGAAAGCCATATTCAATACCCCGCTTCCTGCCATGCACGCTCGCTGTCGTGATGGCGTCTCTCTTCTTCGACGACTATTCGATTGAGGAGGGCAATCACGCCCCATGTAACCAAGACAACGAGAATGAAAACCGATGCGATGCTGTCCATTTGATATTCACTCCTCAGAGTAGATTTTTGATTGTGGTCAGTTACTTTCCCTTTCCGCAGTATCGGTTCACAAAGTAGTTCTGACCTTTGCCGGTCACTAACGTCGTGCGCGTCGTGAAACTGCCGTTCGGGGTGACATGCACATTTTCCTTGATGGTGAACAGTCCCATTTCAAGAGCACGCTGTGTCGGCATGTTTCTGTCGCTGCCGGACTTTATGAGGAAGCCCTCTCTGCGCAATGTCTCGAAGAATCGCTGCTCACCGGTGTCATAGCCGTTCTGCCTAAGAATTTTTGCCATTACGCCGATCAGAATGGAGTCATCAGCGGCGGTTACGGCGTAGCCGAGATTAGTGGCGGGAGCGTCTTCTTCAATTTTAGATTCGAGGAGGGACACGCGGCTGATTGCCTCGTCGAGCCGTGCCTGCAAAATCTGATGGGCGCGGGCGACTATCATTTCCGGGGTGTTCCATGCTTCCTCTACCTTGATGAAATACTGCCTGCATTCCTTGCCTTTTTCGGTGCGCTGGAGCATACAGATTTCTTTCGCCATGGGAATGGTGAGATAGTGGTCAAGCATCCTGCCGCCGTTTTCTAAGTTCTTAGAAAACGTGGTGTAGTCTGCATTTTCGGTGAAGCCATATGCGCACATATTTTTGAACCAGTCAGCATACTTTGACTTGACTTCCAGTGCGTCGTGTAGGTCACGTCCAAGAACCGTAGGACGGTCGGGATTGCTGGTGTTGATTTTGATTAACTCGTTCATTTACTGTCCTCCCAGCCGAGAAGTCGAGACGGAGTAGTTTCCAAAGCGGAGGCCAACGCTTCAATCCGCTCGTACGGGATGTTCTTGACAATCCCTTTTTCATACTTATAGATAGTCTGTGGCCTGATGCCTGCGGCCTTTGCAAGAGCTTCCTGCGTGAGGCCTTTTCTTTTTCTAAGAGTGCGCAAATTTTTGTCGAGCATTGGTTCTCCTTTTCCGATTCATTCCAAAGAAAGAATCTCGCGTATGGCTGCAACTATTTTGGGCGCATTACGCTTTCCCTTGTAAATACGGTCAAGATAACCACTATCGACGTAAAGTCCAGTTCGAGCGGTGATTTCTCCGCATAGCCATGTCTGCGTTTTGCCCATCTCGATAAGCCGAATTTTCACAGCCTTATCAAAGGGATATTTCATGTTGGTTTCGTCCACCTCCAAAAATTATCTTGACAGTACGCAAACAAGCACTTATAATATCAAGTACCAGAAGATAGAATAAGTTCGCAATTGCGTACCGCATGGTTGCATAATACTACCCTGCGGCGTACTTGTCAACCAATAAAATACGCAGTTGCGAACTTTCGGCGTATTGCATATTTTGTAGGAGTTGTTTTTGGTGAATATGTATGAAAAGCTAAAGTCGCTTTGCGATATGAAAGGCGTAAAACCAGCGGAAGTTTGCAATTCGATTGGTGCAAGTAAATCGCTTTTCACTGATTTGAAAACGGGGCGGAAATCCAGCGTTAGCCTTGAAACGGCGGGGAGATTAGCTGCATATTTCGGCGTTAGTGTTGATGATATTTTAGGCGTTGTTCAGCTCTCGGAAGAAGAGCAAGGAGTACTTTTTAACTTTTTTGATACCGCCTGCAATAGCGCCGGGATGTCACCGGAAATCGTTCAAAAAGAAGCCCCAATTTCCAATAAAAGTAACGTCATTGAGAAACTTGGTTTAGGTCGTATGCCGAGAGTATCTATGGATGACATCTATGCCATTGCTGATGTTCTTGACTGCCGCGCGGAAGTAGAGGAGTTTTTGGACAAAATAAAAAAGCCCACCGCTATTGAAAGCGATGAGCTTTTGCGCCAGACTGATGAAGTTAAAGAGCTATTGAAAAAGATTGAGCCTGAGCAGCGGGAGTCTGTTCTTCAGATGCTGCGCACTTTCGCAGCAGAGAAATAAATTCTTCTCGGCGTTCTGGCTCAATCTCGCGAAACAACATGAGGACTTCTTCCTCAAACTCGTCTTGCCCATAATCAACCAATACCTTACCTCCCGTCGTTTTATTTATTGCGTATGTATTTTAGTACTTAATTAAGTAACCAGCAATAGCAAAACGTAATAATTCAAAAACTTTAAGCGGTTTCTTTAGTAACGCCTGTGGGACGAATATCCAGAGCGCGGATATTCCATCCAGCAGAATCCACAAAATTAAATACAGAGGGACTTTTCTGTTTACTTTCGCATAGGATGCGGTATAATGGTCTTGCAGGTGGGTAACTGCTTGCCATGACAAAGAACTTTAGTTCTCAGTCTTCGTCATCCGCCCTGCCGCCTGTCGTCAGGCGACTAACAAATATGCGACCTGCTTTTAATTGCCCCCTGCCGCACGGGGACTTATAAATAGTGGGCTTGAAAAGCTGCCCTCTGCTTCATTGCGGAGGGCGGTTTTGCGTTGTGGGAGAAATAGCATGTTGACACTCCCCATGCCTAAAGGCAGGGGATTTACGGCATGTTCCGGGTAAATTGTCTCGATATTTGACACTCGTGCGCAACGGAAGGTTGAAGCCGTATGCGGATATACTCGATATAGAAAAATCACTTCTTAAAGAACTGACGTTATTTTGAAAAACGCTCCGGCATTGGTTGCCGCCTCCGCCGGAGCTTGCAGCAGACAGAACATTGCACCGGTATCTGCTACGCTTTCGATGGTAGCAGAAGTAATCTTCAAAGTCCATCTCCTAAAAAGAGAATACCTGTTCGATTCGGAGAAGTCAGTCGAAAAGAGTCGAAGCAGGAGTTCTTTATTTTGGAGAAAATTTGTCTGGAGGGGAGAATTGTGACATCGTACCAGCGATTGCAGCAGTTTTTTGATGATTTCACCGCAAAGATCAAAAATGCTCGCGCGGAACAGGGATTGACAAATCAGGCGTTGTCTGATCAGTCAGGCGTATCCTATTCGACTGTCTGCAAAATAAGCGCAGACACGCAGGATAACCCGAAGGTATCGGACGCGATAGCGTTGATCGACACGCTTGGGCTGTCCGCGGACGAAGTGTTTGGTTTGCAGCCAGCTTACGAGCGAGAGGTGCTCCTGCAGCGAATCCGCGAACTGACCGCGGAGAACGAGAGACTTGCCAACGGCACCGAGCAACTATCCAATCAGCGCGACCGAGTTCACAAGCTGGAGCTGGAAAACGTTCGGCTTCAAGGCGAGGTAAACCGCCTGAACGCTATTAACGACGGTCTGGTGAGAGAGAAGGGGCGTCTGACCAATGAACTTGCGTCCAGAAAACCGATTATCTATATTTTGCTTTTTCTGGCCGGAATACTCGAAGTCTCGCTGGGGTACTACCTCGTTATGGACTTCCATCTGGGCGACAAGGGGCTTATCCTCTTTGGTCAGCTCAGTATATATGCGGCTGTGCTCTTTCTTGTTTTCATCATCGGGCTTGGTGCAATCGCATGGATAGCCTTGCGCCAGCTAAGAGCATGGCGTAAAGGTTAATGATTAAAAGGGGAGAAAGGAAATGACAAAATCTCCTGCACGGAAGTCGGCAAGTTTTACATATATGGGGCAGCGCTACTACGTCAAGGGTAGAGATGAGGCGGACTGCAAGGAAAAAATAGCCCTGAAACTTGCAGAACTGGAGAACAAGGAAAAGGCACTCGTTAATCCCACAGTTGCGGACTGGGCACAGACTTGGCTTGACACATACGTTAAGCCGAAAGTGCGTAAACCGGGCACGGCCAAACGCCGCAATACTATGACCGAGAAATCGTACAGTATGTATGAGCGGATGATAAATAACATTATCATACCCGCAATAGGCAGAAAAAAGCTTGAGGCGGTAACAGACACGCACCTGCGAAATATACTGAACCGGGAAGCCACAAAATCCTTTTCTCATGTTTCAAAGCTGCGCATAGTCATTAAAGCAATGTTCTCACAGGCCGTAGCCTCGCGCGTGATTATCTTTGACCCGTCTTTGAAACTGGAATTGCCCGCCGCTGAAAAAGGGCGTAGGAGAGCGCTGACAGCCGCAGAGAGAGAAGCGTTTGACGTTGTGGTAGAACGCAACAAGCACGGACTGTGGGCGAAGTTTCTTATCGGAACCGGTGTGCGCCCTAACGAATGTTCCGCTCTGACAGTTGCTGACCTCGATTTAACGAAAAGGTTTCTTACTGTTCGCGACAGTGTTGAGTCGGGAACAAAAGCCCTCGGTGGAGGCCCAAAATCTCATGCAGGACTTCGGCAAATACCCATCCCGCTCGATTTGGCCGATGAGCTGAAAAAGGCCGTTGCAGAGAAATCTTCCACAGATTTTCTGTTTACCCAGCGAGACGGAAAAACGATGGTCACAGAAACCTGTATACGCAGGTGGTGGGAAAATCTTAAACGTGATATGGACATTGCTCTCGGAGCGGAGTATACTGCAAAGGGACATATATATGATCCGTCCGATCTGCTGCCTGACGGCACACCAATGTACCCGGATCCGGACAACCCAACGCAGCCGAGAAATGGACATCGCATAGCCGATGACCTTGTGCTTTACGATCTAAGACATACCTACTGCACCGATTTGAAGAAAGCCGGGGTCAAACTTAGGGATGCGCAACGTTACATGGGACATTCAGATATGGCGCTTACAGCCAACATTTATACCGACGTCGACGAGGAAGATCTTCTCTCAGATTCTGAACTTATTGACGCATTTCGCAAAAACAAAAAAAGTCCGGATGTGGACAAAAACGTGGACAAATTAATTTCCAGTTCGGAAAACCATTGGTGCGAGGCGGTTATAGATTCATAGAACACTGCTTCGTAATCAGCAGGTCGTGTGTTCGAGTCACATTACCAGCTCCAAAGAAAAAGCCTCAAAACCTTGAAAAAACTAAGGTTTTGGGGCTTTTTTCTTAACTTTTGAGAAATGCAATTTCCAGTTCCAATAAGCAAAAAACTGCATTTTACTGCATCAAGTGTGGACATGTCCACACTTTTGAATCGGTAACTTTTTCGAGAAGTTCAAAAATAACAAAAGCACCGCCGGTCAAAGCGGTGCTTTCGTTTGAGAAGGAGGTAACATTATATGGAGTTGAACATCACCCACGTATATGACACTCTTATAATACACAAGGATTATATTTGTGGCAAGACTTCGGGCGAAGCTTTTGTTTAGACTTTGACGCCAAACTCCTCGTTTTCAAATAGTTTAATTTGCATTACTTTGCTTCATCCTCATCCTCAAGCGCCTCGATGATGGCTTGCGTCATATCGACAACGCCGCAAATGTAAGCCTCCAGCCATGCGTTGCTTGAGTCTGGCAATCCAAAAGTGGAGGAAAGGTCCTGCTCTAAGAGGATGCTGTGTTCTAGGGAGAACACCTTTTCTTTCGTGAGTTTCTTCATTTCAAAGCCTCCAATTTCGCATTTACCACGCGCTGCTCAAATGTCAGCGCCGGTATATAGGTTTTCTTGAACGGTCTCGCGGAAGTTGCTAAAGCCATTGCAAAGCGGCTTTGCCATTCGGGTGTTGAGTTGAGCACATAGAAATCGCTGGTGTCTATCAAGTCCGAAAACTGCTTGCACATTTTGTGATATAGCTCGGTATCTCCCGGAAATTCTCGCTCCAAAGAATCGAGGTAATAATAGCAAGCAGCAAGCGCGGCGGGTAGTATCATGAGCTTATCCAGTGACCTAAATTTGGCTGCGCTTTCAATGTAGAATATGCAAGCCTCAATGTATGTCTCAGCTTGGAGCCGCAGGGAGTCTTCTGAGTGCGACAGCGAGCCGAGGGTATACCTTTGGATATGTATCGGCCATTGCGTCTCAGGGACGCGCTGGGCAAACTCTGCGCAAATCATGTTGAATGCCAAATCCTCACACATAGGAAGATTAGGAAAAACAATGTCGTACTTGCGCAGAAATTCCCTTGAATATACGCGCCCATGAATCCATGTCATCTGTGCGCCGCCTACGACCTCAAAATTGCCGTTCTCAGCTTCGCGCATGGTCTTGCCTACCATCATGTCGAAGCCGCGCTCAATGGCGTTCAGAATGGTTCCTACGGCGTTTGGGAGCAATAGGTCGTCAGCGTCCAAAAACATGACGTAAGGTGAGTCCGAATGCATTAGCCCCGTATTTCTCGTCGCGCCAACGCCCCTATGTGGCATGGGATAGATATTATACGGACGGTCGCCGTAATGACGGCTGATGGCCGCTTCCGCCACGGCGTCTGCCCCATCAAGTACAAACGTGACGAAAAATTCGTCTTTGATCTGCAACAGCAGACTTTGAAGCGTGGGGATTATGGCTTCCCCGCGCTTGTAAATGGGAATGATAATTTCAAGTTCAGCTGTCTGCATCTGATGACCTCCTTAGGTTGGTTTTTCCCTTGGGCGTTCACGTAGGAGGACTGTCCAAAATTGGACAGTCGAAATTCATCGCTACACTCAAGGCTTCGTACATCACGCAGTACGTGTTGATGACTCTTTCCAAATGTCTGCGCTACATCAAGGCTGGTGACGCAAGGGCGCTCCGCACGCCCGATTTTTGTAATTTCAACTAACATTCTATACCTCCATTTCATGGATAAGCACATTCAATTCAGCCCGGAGCGTCATGCACTTGCGGACGATAGAAGCGCAAGAGTTTTCGATTGTCACTTCTTGGCCGCCAATGGGCTGCCATTTGACATTGGCTTCGCTTCTTCGTAAACGGAGACGCTCTCTTTCAGGCTTTCTGCCAAGCCGCATATAAGGGCGGCGCGATCTGATTTAGTCATCTGTTATGCTTCCTTTCTCTCTTTATTCGCTTTAATTCTTTTTTGGTTTTGTCCGAAGGGCCTACCCAATTCCAGTTCTCCCACCCATACTTGTGAGCGAGCACTATTGCTTTAAGCCATAGCAGGGGAAGGATGGAAACCGGAATACTACAGATAGTATGGACGCAAACGTTGTCTCTGAAGAACTCTTCTACAATCTGGCGACTCTGAACCGATGGTGTGCCATACGAACTGCGGAAGATGGAGATGGTCTGGCGAAACCCCTCCTGCTTGTTGTGATACTCGTATTCCGCACAACGGTCTCCTTCACGAATCAAAACAAAGCCACGCTTTTCCAGAACTTTGTCGATTATCCTGTTAATCATTTACATTCGTCCTTTCCACAGCGGGGGCAGCTTTTATTGCTTCCGCAGGGATAATGAGACGGTAATTATTGTCGTATTCTGCGCGCTCCAATAATGTTTCCCGCTCGATGTATTCAGCCATTATCAGCCCTCCTGTTCCATTTTTCAGCATACTCTCCTGGATAACCCGTTTCCGGGTTTGCATCTCCAGCCCCTAAAACAAAAGGTTGATTTATGTCGTTAAGGACACAATCTGTATCATCGTGCATCCAGTATTGCTCAATGACGCGCTTTCCGAAACGATTCACATAGTTCTCTCGGTAAAAGTTCAGTTTACCGGCGCAGAACGGGCACGGTTTTAATTCAATCATCTTTTATCGCCTCCAATGCCTTCTCTGCATCATCACGGGTGAGGAACCGGAATGAATGTCCGCCGGTTGTTTTTCGATTCCCTTTGCAAACGGCAGAAACTTTTGTATCGTGTACCCCTACGCTTTTAGCTGCTTCTTTCACGCTATGGAAGATTGCCCCATCATCTCGAATTACAGGCTTTTCCCACTTGTATGGCTCCATGTCAACTTGGATTTCGCGTTTTATTCTCATCCATACCGCTGATTCGCTGATTCCGATGCGCCTACTTGCTTCAGCCAGAGTTACCATTTCTCCGTTACACTCAACCATTACGTTTGACCGCTTATTTGACTGTTGCTCTGCCATAGTAGCCCATCTGCAATTCTCGGGTTCATATCCCCTATTGACATCTATCCTGTCGATAGTCAGCCCTTTTTCGTACCCGTTCAAAACTCCCCATTCAAAAAACGAATCAGGGTTTGAAAGCCACTCTTCGCAAATTCCGATTCCTCTCGCGCCGTAATTCTTATATTCAGAGTTTTTCGGATTGTAGCATCGCTGCTTCATCCCGTTATATTTGCGAGCAAGAGCTCTTCTAGTATCTCTATCCATGATTTTCCCCTTTTTCAAGCACCACCAGCCGGCCGTCCCTGTCGGCCTCGGCAAGCTCGCGCAGTCGGTCATAACTTCCGATGCCGTTCAGCACAAACATCATAGCGCGCCACTCGCCGTACATACTGTGTACCTCGGCGGGCATTAGCCCCGTGTCCTCGTAGGCTTTCAGCCGCTCCCACACCTGCTTCTGCGTACAGGCGTTGTTGCAAGGGCACGGTATCGCTCGACACTGTGCGATATCGCAGAAGTTGCCGTCAAAAGTTAGCCGTTTCATCAGTTGCCTCCTCAAATATGTAGCCTGTTTTCTGAACATAGGCGCAATACTGTTTTTCGAGCTGTGCGCCCTTGCTGTTCGGCCATCCAGGCAGAAAGAAAACCACATCGGCAGTATCAAGCATTGCCATACAGATGCGCATATAGTCTGAGGGAGCCATCCCCTCGGGCAGGAGTGCTGGGTTCAGAACGATGTAGCCCTGACGCTCCAGTTCTTCCTGCGCGCTTGCAAACTTTTTGCGATATTCGGGGTCTCCGGTGATTTTCCCTGCTATATAGGCTTTCTGTTTCATTTTTCTCCTCCCTCTCCGAGCCATAGTTGCTGGCTCTGATATGCCTCAAAAACTGTCTGACCTTTACTGTTGAGCATATACGGTAAAAAGATTTCATCCATCTGCACCATTTCGCTTTCGAGGATGGCCATTTGAGCTTCTACCCAGTCTTTGATAATGCGCCACGCAACTCGTTCAGACTGCTCAACATCACATTTGACTTTCTGCCTTACGAGCACATGCCTAACAGCCTCTGCATTAGACGGAAGCTTTATGCCCCGCATCCCGTTGGGCGTGTCTATCTGGAAAGATAGAGCCGTTATGCGACCGGCATCGTCATATTCCTGCATGATCTTCTTTGCTCCGTGCTTTACAAGCTGCCCCTGTATAGCACCTATCGTGGTATAGACATCCACTTTCGTGGTATAGTTAAGTAGTGGCATCTTTAGCCACCTCCATTCATAATGTTTCCTCGGCTATTCGCCGAATGTTTTTCTTTTCATGGATAATCAATGTGCGAGACAAACCCAGTGCGGCGGCGATTTCCTCATCAATCAGCCCAGATATACGCGCCTTGACAATGAACTGCTGGCGTTCGGTCAATGATGCCCAAAACGTTTCTGCGTCGCACCAGTCGATGTCATCAAGACTCGGACTAATGGCAAGGATATCCAGCTCTTCTCTGCCCTCGGTGGTCAAATCGCACACCAATGAAGTGAAAGGTATTGTTGTGATTTTGCCTCGGCGTCGCCTTTTTCGTAGTTCCTGCAGCACTTCGGTCTTGATGAATTTATACGCGGCAGTTGAGAAGCACGACTTATCCGCATCGTAGTTCAAACAGGCTTTCCAGAGACCGATCCCTGCGATCTGCTGAATGTCCTCATCAGACGCGAGCGCCGGGAAATATTTATGCAAAGCGCCATAAATGAGTTTTTCATTCTCAAGGTAACGCCGCTCGGCATCGTCCCGGCTGTTCATGGTGAGCCTCCACGGGAAGAGTTTGTTCCCGATAGGCGGTCTATAATCTCTTGATTTTTCCGCGCGGCCTCCTGCGCGGCGCGGAGATTTTCGTTGATGATACGTTGGATGTCGTCTTTAATTCGATTTGCCGCTTCAATAGTTGCATCGTTGGCGAGCACTTTCTTGTTCACATCCGCGGTTCGCTTCTTCTGCAAGGCTTTTATAACGATGGAGTTCATCTCCTCTTGTTCTCGCCGAGTTCGGCCATATATGAGAATGGAGCTTTCCCTACCATAGGAGTCTTGCCGAATCCATTCTATACCGTAACATTCCTTTTTCTCTAAGCCAGACCAGTCTATGAACGTTGTAGTTATTGGATAAATTTTGTATTGAAGAGTGGTCAACATTATCTCAAGTATTTTCGGGGAACACTGAATGTACTTGTGATTTGCCTTTTTCTCCACATATTCGTTCCAGTCACATATTTTGAAAAGAAAGCGTATTGCCTGCACGCAGCACGCAATCGCTAATATCATGATTCCGATTCCTTTCATAATCGCAACAATACTGTCAATGTCCACTGAGTCTCACCTCCGTTTCTTCCATATCCATCCGCGCGAGATAACGCATCGCCAGTTTGAACGTGGCTGGATCATATGTCGCGTCAAACTCCATAATTTCCGCCTCCTCTCCGCTGTGCCGCGTGGTCTCCTCATTCACTATTGCAAGATATGTTAGTATGCCGACTGCCGCGGCTTTAAGCTCGGCCTCCTGCATAGGCATCCGCTCCTTTCTTTTTCGGTGCAAGGATGATACACGGCGTGTCAAGCGCGTTTTTGAGTTTGGCAAGTTTTAAAACATCAAAATTTGTATAGGTATACGAAAAAAGCAGCCTTTTCAAATTGAAAGGGCTGCTTTTCTACGCTTATTAAGCTTGAAATTTTGTGACACTTGCATAAATCAATGCCGCATTTCTGCGCTGTCCGCTTCATTTGCGCTTGACACGGGTGCTACCATCCCAGCACCAAAGAGCCAGACACACTTGCGCTGGTATGAAGGAGGTGGTTTTGGGTGAGACATTTAGGAGATATAACAAAGATAAACGGCGCTGAAATAGAGCCGGTTTGGGTTATTACCGGAGGGGAACTGATGAAAGCAGTTTTAATCAGCATACGTCCGGAGTGGTGTGCGAAGATTGCGAGCTGTGAAAAGAAAATCGAGGTGCGGAAATCGTGCCCAAGGCTGGAAACACCATTCAAGGTGTACATCTACTGCACGAAGGACGTGAGAAAACAGTTTTGGACTGGGCCGCGATATTCCTATGTGGACGATCACAGCCATAACGCATTTGATAAATGCGGGAACGGCAAAGTCATTGGCGAATTTCTTTGCGATCAGATCATTGAGGATCACACGTTCGGCCACGATGAAAAGTTCTACAGTGCAGCCTGCATGAGCGCGTGCGATGCGGCGGCGTATGCAATGGAGTCACCGATGTACGGCTGGCACATTTCCAATCTCAAAATTTATGATGTACCGCGAGAACTGATCTCATTTGTCAAGCCGCTTGTCCTTGAAAAAATTCAGCCGTATACGTGGTATGTCAATAAGGAGCGCTATTTGACGCGTGCCCCGCAAAGCTGGTGTTACGTGGAGGATGCAGAATGAAACGGATCTCAAAAGATGCCTACTACCTTGAAATAGCTCAAGCCGTATCGCAGAGGAGCACCTGCCTCAAGCGCCGGTATGGCGCAGTCATCGTGAAAAATGACGAGATAATAGCCACGGGCTACAACGGTGCGCCGCGCGGTGAGACTAATTGCTGCGATATAGGCTCCTGTAAGCGTCTGGACAAGCCCAGCAATAGCGGTGACTACTCCGATTGCCATAGTGTCCACGCGGAGCAAAACGCTATTATATCGGCTTCCAGAAGCGAAATGCTTGGCGCGACGATGTATCTGCACGGAGAGTGGGCGCGGATGGCACTGGGGCGCGGCGGAGAGATAACACATGTTATATGGGAACCTCTCGAAGCCCCGGAGCCTTGCCCCATCTGCCGCAGGATGATCTCCAATGCGGGCATCATACGTGTTGTGACGATTGACAAGTGTTCTGATGATGAATAGGCGGGGGTGTATGAATATCATTTTCTTGGTGTGTGATTGTGGAGAAGAAGCCAGTCCTATGCTGCAGTTCCACAAAAATCGTTATAGGTACATCTGCCCGGTTTGTGACGCTGGCGCACAACGGCCTTGGTACAAGAGGAAGAGGAAAGCAGCCCAGATATGGAATCGTGACGCTTTGGAAAGGTGGACATTAAAATGAATGACTTAACAGTTTTTAATAACGAGAGGTTTGGCAAGATCAGAACGGTTGTGCTCGACGGCGTTATCTGGTTCGTGGGCAAGGACGTTGCCGAAGCTCTCGGATACAAAAACACTAAGGATGCGCTCGCAAAGCACGTTGACGAAACAGACAAAAGATATGGGGTCGCGTTTCGCGACCCCATGGGTAGAGAGCAGAAGCCCACCCTCATCAACGAGAGCGGCGTGTACAGTCTGATATTTGCCACTACAAAACTCGTGGTCGATACCTTACGTGAGTTGGTTGCGCAGTGGGAGGGAGGCGCGGCATTATGACGCCAAAAGACCTTTTGATTCAGAACCAGAGACGCGAGATAGAACGGCTGTGCCGAATCATCAAACTGTTGGTGCTCGATGCGAATCCATGCCGGTTCTGTGCCAACGACTGCAATAAAGGCCGCGGCTGTCAGTTTTTCAAAATCAAGGAGGGCGTATGAGCGACTTTCCAAGCGGCAAATACCGCACAATCTACATAGACCCGCCGTGGCCGGAGCGGGGGGGCGGCAAAATCAAGCGCGGAGCGGACAAGCACTACAGTTTGATGTCTGTTGCCGAGATCAAGGCGCTCCCGGTCATGCAGCTCGCAGCCCCTGACGGGTGCCACCTGTACTGCTGGGCTACCAATAATTATCTACCCGCTGCAATTGATTGCATAAGGGCGTGGGGATTCGAGTATGTGACAACGATAACGTGGATGAAGAATCAGCAGGGCTTGGGACAGTATTACAGAGGACTGACTGAACATTGCATATTTGCAACGACGAAGAAGCGCTTGCCTTACAAAGTTTCTCCCGAAGGTAAACGCTGTCAGGGGAAAACGGGATTCTATGCCCCCAAAACTGTGCATAGCTGCAAGCCCGAAGAAATGCGCCGTATGATAGAACTGGTGAGCTATGAGCCGCGCATAGAGATATTTGCGAGAGAACGATTCCCCGGCTGGGATGCATGGGGAGATGAAGTATAAGGGAGTGATGAAATGAGCGAAAGCATAGTAGTCAACTGCGACTGCATGGAGTACATGCGCAGAGTGCCTGACAAGGCGTTCGACCTCGCAGTTGTGGATCCACCGTATTTCTCAGGACCGGAAAGGCGTGGCTATTACGGCAGCCGTGTCAGCAAAATCGGTGTCCATCGAGATTATCCCATATCCCCACAGTGGGATATACCCGGCATCGAGTATTTTGCAGAGCTTCAGCGAGTAGCCAAGCATTACATAGTGTGGGGATGCAATTACTTTCGTTACCCGTTTACACCCGGACGAATCGTGTGGGATAAGTGCAATTCCTCAAGCAGTTTCTCCGACTGCGAGCTGGCCGCGACAAATCTCTTCACCAGCGTCAGGATATTCCGCTTTATGTGGAACGGAATGCTGCAGGGCAAGAGCATTGAAGAGGGCGCTACCATGCAGGGTAACAAAAAACTGAACGAGAAGCGCTACCATCCAACCCAGAAGCCGATAGCACTCTATAAGTGGATTTTCAAAAACTACGCGTACGCCGGAGACCGAATCCTCGACACGCATCTCGGAAGCGGCAGCAGCCGAATCGCGGCCTATGACGCAGGACTTGATTTCGTGGGGTGCGAAATAGACCCAACGTATTTCAAGCTTCAAGAAGAGCGCTTCAACGAATATACGGCACAACAAAGTCTTTTCGTGATGGAAGGGAGAATGAACGATGAACAAATTTAAGAGCTGGATCATACGCAAACTGGGCGGGTATACAGAGCAACTGCCGCCGCCTAAAGTTGTTCAGATCAATTTGCGTCCTGAAACTTTCGTAGCTTCAAGGATATATTCACGCGCACAGATGGAAACCTTCGGTGAAGATATTATAAAGGAGTTCGGCAAGCAGGATTTTATAGAAAAGATTGTTGCATCCGAGGAACTTGGCCGTTTCATAGAGTGGAGATTTCGGCAGGACAGTTCTGGTGCTTTTCATTGTCAAGCAAGGTTGAGCGTCGTAGACATGTCGGAGGTGAGGGATTACCGTGTGGGCTTCGAGCGAACAATTTGAGGCGGTAAAGCGCTTTGTTACGCAGTTTGTTTGCTATCCGCAAGGAACCGTGATTGATGGGGAAGCGCTGAAACACGGCGTAGAATTTCTCGTGAAAGAGGGAATATTTACAATATCACAGTTCAAATTGGCGTTCCTGATAGAGACAAATATGATATGCCCCGCGGAATTTCTACCGGATGAATAAATATTCGCATTATGCAGAGGGGAGGGAAGCCGAATGGACAAAAGCCAACGGCCATTAACCGAGAAGTGCAAGCGCGTAATTTGCACTTATGCCGAAAACAATATGAACGCCACAGCTACGGCCAGAGCGCTGAACATGAACAACTCCACAGTGGAATTTCATTTGACAGCGGCAAAGGAAAAGACCGGGATAAACCCGCGGTCGTTCTTCGGGCTGATTGCTTTGCTTGAGACAATAGAGGAGACAACATGAAAATCATCGACATATCAGGGCAAACATTCCACGACGTAGAAGTCCTGAGTTACAACGAAAAGCGCTCTGGCGGAACTCTGGGGGCGTATTTCAACTGCCGCTGTCGGATATGCGGGAAAACATTTGTCCGCCGTGGATATGATATCCGCACGGGACGAGTCAGAAACTGCGGCTGTACCAAGGTGCGAAAAGGCTCGCGCGAGGGCTTGGGCAGCTCGGAGGGGTATGTAGGTGTCAATCCGGACTCGCAGAAAAAATACGGTTGCGTATATTGCAAAGACCGCAAGGCATGCGGCGGACAGAAGCGGTGCAAATACGCTGACATTCTGGATAAGTACCCGGATTATAAGGCGTATGACGAGGAAGCCAAGAGACTTTTCGCGAGTCTTGGGCTTGACGAATAAGGAGAGAGAATGAGTCTTTTGTATTTCTTAGTGGCAATTTGGTATTACATGAATGAGGGAAAACTTGAAACCGAATTTTTCATAACATGGGCGCTATTCTCAATCGCGGATGCCTTGTGGCTAAAATTGGGGCGGAGGTGAGTGACGATGGAGAAAGCTTACGCAAGATTCCTTGCGTTGCGTCGGAAAGTCATGGCGGGTATCAAGAACGCGCTCGCAATCGACTGCCCCTGCAAGTCGTATGAGGGGTTCATGGAGTTGGTGATTGAGTTCCCAGACTACTTTGAACTGGGCAATAGCGAAGAGGATGCTCCCAACCAGTATGTAGTTCGTCTTCATTGCTACGTGCTTGGTCCCGCTCGGCATTATGAATGGAGAGGACGGACGCTGGACGAGGCATTGGACGCGGCAGAGGAAGAAATAAGGATGTGGATAGCGGAGGTAGAAGATGACGAGTGACTGCATTTATCGAGATGCTCTTCTCAAGGACATAGAAGAAAATGTTGTGTTCAGCGGCCAGACACCGAACGCCGAAATTGTCGGTGCGAATAAGGTTATCAGTCGCATAAAGGCTGCGCCAGTTGCTGACACCGGCTTAGAATGGATAAGTGTCTATGAAAGGCTGCCGGAGGAGGATGAGCGTGTTCTGGCATATTTCCCGGATATGGCGGGTTCGGATTGTGAAATTCAAATCTCAAAAGGCTGGGCGCTCAATAAGTTCGTCTCGCATTGGATGCCGCTGCCTGATTCGCCAAAAGGGCAAAAGGTCAGGTGTAGCAAATGATGACCGGAGGTGCGAACGCGATGACGTACAAAGTACAGTGCCGACACTGTGAGTACGCGAATCCAAAAAGAAAAATTGACGACAAGATCAGGTGCACAAGATTCTCACAGTGGGTCGAACTCCAAAACAGATGTCCGGCATATTCGGACAAATTTTTGAGGGAACTTGCGTTGAAGGATTTGTGGGGGCAGATGGGAGAGCAAAGAAAATGAAGTGTGAAAAGTGCGGTCGGGAGCTCACTGCAATAGAGCTTGTGATGGAGAATTTTGACGGTGGAAACACGATCACAAAACATTCCTTTGTGGAAAAGGATAACGGCGCTGTGATAGTTGATACCACGCCTCTTTGGGTTGGCGGCGAGCTCGGTCTCGACGAAGTGCATGACACTATTGCCTGCCCGCATTGCGGCCAGTTCCCCTTTGAGGACACGGAAGTGCAGATCGATGATGTGGTTCGGGTAGTGATGTTTAGAAAGGACAACGAAAATGGGATATAGGCATTATTTTTATCTTGTTGATAAAAGCAAGTGCGAAGCGATCAGAAACATGACTATGAGTGAGCTTTGTAACTATGCAAAATCAGAGGGCGTAGAAGGCGGGGACGGCTGGTTCTCTTTTAACGACAACAAGTTTCTTGACAAAAAGGAAATCTTTGAATTTGGGAAACTGTATTGGGACGATACGGCAGACCGGATTTATAGCAAAGGCGAACCGCTGTTTACAGACAAAGAAGTTCAGGAGGACGTTTCGGACTATGATCCGTATGTCGTTGGTAAGCCCGGTGTGCTTGAAGCTATCGAGATATACAAGCGCAAAATCATAGAGGCGTATAAAAACTTACTTGTGGACGGCGGAAAGCAATTTCTTCCGGGAGGTTTTTCCATAGAGCGGGATGACATCAAGAGCATAGATAAAATACGCGACTTTATCCACGAAAGACTTAAATGGTGGGAGAGACTCGGCGCTATTGACCTTGATGAAACGCATGAATCCATAAGCGATTCATATCAATATGAACACCAGATTTTCGAGTTGGTCAGGCTGTATAAGTCCATAGACTGGGAAACAAAAACCGTGCTCTTTTACGGGTGGTGACGGGGAACAGAAATGAAAATAACACTTGATATTCCCGACGACGTGATAGCCGCCAGCGTAGCTATTGTACGTGGAAGGCTTCGGGAAATACTCCTTGACAGTTGCGAAGTTGACAGGAGCAAATTGTACGAAGGTGCGATCATAGCGTTTCCGAGAGAAAGGGATGATACATCTGATGAACGATAGATTTCCGAAAGACTGCTGGGATAAGAAATGCCAACATTTCCATGTAAAAGACATGAGCATTGATGATCTGCTGTGTACGTGCGACCTGCTTCAGATGCAGTGTGATGCTTGCGACGAGAATTTCTCGTTTGTGCTGTGCCCGAAAAAAGACGAGGTGATGCCTAATGGGAATGGATGATCTCATAGAACGTGGAGTGGCTATGAAAGCAGCAGTAAAAGAGGTGTGGCTTGGACAGACAAGCACTTGCCGAATTGCAAAGGCCATAAACGATGTCCCAGTAGCGGATGTCATAAAAGTGGTAAGGTGTGAAGAATGTAATTTCTTCAGCATGTATGCGCTCACCGGCAATGGATTTTGCGTGCGTCAAGACGGGCTGCACAATCCATACCCAAAAGATTTTTGCTCACATGCGGAAAGGAGAGTAACGAATGGACTTAAATGAATTTCGCAACAAAATGTCCTCGGACGCGACCGAGGAAAATAAAAGGCTCAAGGCGGAGCTGTCGAAGCTGAAAAAGCAGTATTCGGAAAAGGTGGGCTCTCTGGAAGAAGAAAACGTCAACCTCAAGGAGGATTGCCGAGTGTTGAGTAATCGGTGCTGGGTGCTTATGGGAGGACCCTTATGCGCGAACTGTTTCTTCCGTAGCAGTTTCGTGTGCGAGCACGCCCCGACGCTGGAAGAAATGGTGAAGATGGGGGCAGCGCTGCGGCGGGAAATGGAGGGTAAATAATGGACGCAGTTGAATTTTTGAAAGCAAAGAATCAGATGTGCAAGGCTTATTATCGGTGCGATGGCTGCCCACTTAGCAAAAATGCGTCGTGCGCAGTATGGTGTCAGGAAAGCCCGAAAGAGGCGGTTGTCATCGTTGAGAAGTGGCTTGAGGCACACCCACCAAAAACCAGACAGAGCGAATTTTTAAAACAATGGCCGGAAGTTCTGATGACTGATGATGGATTTGTGGATATTTGCCCTAGGCGTTTCGTCGCAAGCTTTAGAGACGAAAACGGCCAGTGCTCGCAATGCGGCACCAAAGACTGCAATAATTGCCGCCGTGAGTTCTGGTTGAAAGAGGTTGAATAATGGAGTGCTACGCCAGCAACTGCCCGTTTAGGGTAAATGAATCGAGCGGTCAGCACGTATGTGAATGTGTCGCTTGCCCGAATCGGACGACAGCGACTATCGTGTTCACATCCACTCACACGTTGTCGGCCAAGGAATTACGAGAAATTGGGATAACGCCAGGTAGGAACACTATCTATGCGAAACCGGCAACTGTACTGAAGAGGGAGTAAAGTAAAATGATTAACATCGAGAGAAACAAGGAAGAATTTGTCAATATCGTCACGGAAAACATCACACGCGACAACACGACCGGTCTGATAGCGTGGCTTGACCTGCACTCGGACTTCTTTGAAGCCCCGGCGAGTTCGCGCCATCACCTCGCAGTACCTGGCGGACTGTGCGAACACAGTTTGAATGTGTATGATAGACTGTGCAGATTTCTGCGCGAGGAATATGGCGATAGCTGCCCATATACCGAAGAAACCATCGCAATAGTCGCGCTTTTCCATGATCTCTGCAAGGCCAACATGTACAAGCCGAACTGCCGCAACCAGAAAACATACGATCCTGAAAAGGTTGCCGCTGCGGAGAAGTGGACAGTGAAGCACGACGCGGGTGGAGATTTCATTTGGGAGACAGTACAGGCTTACGATATTGACGAGAAGTTCATTTTCGGCCACGGAGAAAAGAGCGTTTTTATTCTCCAGCAGTTCATGGTTCTGTCAGTAGACGAGGCGACCGCAATCCGCTATCACATGAGCTCATGGCAGGAGGGAGAAGCTAGAGCAGCGGGAGATACTTTCCGACACAATCCGCTGGCGTTCTTCCTGCACGTCGCAGATGAAGCGGCGACTTTCATAGATGAGGTGGACAAGAAATGACGAATGGGGAGAGAATCAGAAAAGCCGAGACTGACGAGCAGATTGCAGCGTTCATGGACGGGCAGATTCCCAACGCTTGCCCGCCCCTCATGATTTGCAGAAATGTGAACAATGATTGCCTTAAATGTTGGTGTCTTTGGTTGGCGCAGGAGGAAGAAAAATGACAGTTGAAGAATTTGCTGCGAAACTTGATGGGCGGCAGTATGGTAATGAGATAACGGAAGATGAAGCAATCCTCGCAGAAAATCTGGATTTCCTCGTCGTGTTCGGCGCATCCGACGACCTCGCAGAGTTGAGGGGCGCAATAGACGGAGAGTGCGACTGTTTCGAGGGCGGTGTGCTCAAGCGTGGAGAAGGACGTTCCCTGCCCATCAAAGCAGTGTGGTGCCCCGAAGGAAGAGACTGCTCATGGGCATACGAGACCGAGCTACCACACGCAGAGTTCAAGATCATGGAGGAGAGCGAGGTGTACTGTTATGGCATCGTGTGCTCTCTCAATGGGACGCCGAAGATGTATAGGTGTCCGTTCTGCGGCAAGGAGAAGCTGCACATCGGCGTGCATGATGACGAGGGAAACTATCATGGTGAGCTCGGCTGTGCATACGAATCAGACCCTTGGAGCGGTTTGAGCTACGGCATCCACCACGATGGTTGGGGCGAGTGCCTCTTGTGCACAGACGACACAAACGGGGTGATGGGAGGTATGCTCTTCGATACTTCTTGCGAAGCCTACGACGCAATGGCCGAACTGGTGCGGTTTGCGGAGGTTGACCACTCGACGGATTTGCTTGAAGGAACCTTCCTCGGCGAAGAGTCAGACACAACTACTATGAAGTTCAAGCCGGTATGCGAACACTGTGGGTTCACACTCGCATCGTTGTCGTGTAAGAAGGAATCGGAGGGCATGGTACGCTTGTGGGGATTTGATCCGTTCCGTTGTCCAAGATGCAGGAGACGAATTGCTACCGCCATTCTTCCTAATGTGTTGGCCGGTGAATTAGATTATACCGAATGAAATATCAAGAGGTCATCTCTACGGAGGTGGCCTCTTTTTTATGCTCCAAGCCGGTCGCTATCTCGACCAGACTCGACTGGCAGGCGAAACTCTGCTGAGTGTGAACCGGTTATTAGCTGAGAGTAGGCTAAGAGTTGCTTGGAAACCATATGCCTTAAAACGCACGAGAACGGCCTTAAAATCGATTTTAATATTCAGAAATGAAGCTACACCACCGAGACGCGCAAAGTGCGCCAGAGAGCACGACAGGCGCAAATAACGCAAAACCAGAGCAAATCATCATCTACATTTCAACCAAATTATAATTGAATATGGGGATTTTGCCTATAAATAGCAGATTCGCCCGGAGAACCTTTTGAAATCTTAAATTCGATTTTTAAGTAGGGGGGAGGGGATGGAAGCTGGGATGGTTGGAAGGAGGAAGTGAATGAGTGAGAGAATGGGACTGCCACCGGAAAACCTTGAAAAATCAAGCCCCCGCGCGGTTTTGTAAGTGGGGGCGGGGCGCTATCTCTGGTCATTATTACACTAATGGCCAGAGTTAGACGGCCTCGGCTGCGCTGACGGCGGTTTTCGTGGAGTTTTTGAAAACTCGCAAAATCTCGCAAATGCTCCCGAAATCGTGAACAAGCGCGAGTCAGCGACACTCCCCGTCTGAAGAACTGTATTAAAATGGTTCGACAGTCAGCGTCGTGTTGTGTTGGGTGTTGCTGTGTCCTTGCTTCTCTTGGCGGTGTTCTCTCTCTTCTTTGTGGTATTGCTCTGCGGTGGCTGTGTGTATTCTTTCTGTGTGCGGTTCACTCTCTTCTTGGCAGCGCTTATTTTATATATACCTATAGAAAGATATATACACAATATATACACACATATATTATAAATCTTAAGTATATATAATATATATCTTGGATATTTATATATAAAAGTGTGGGGGGAGCTGTACGACTGTGTAAAGCTCCGTCGTGCGTCGTGTGCTCGGCTGGGGCGGGGGTATGGTCTATAAGAATAGGGGCAATATATGGCGCTTGTGTGGGCTTCTGGGTGCGTTCCTCGCGTCTGGTTCGGGATTTGGTGAGCTTGTGCGCGGCGCTCCTGGTGCTCGGCGTTCTGGGCGGGAACGGCTGTATATTCTAATATTACATAGGTTATTAATATATATCTATACACACAGTATATATAACATCTTGGATATAATATATATAATATAAATAATATATAATTAAAGGGCGTGGGCGCGGATCGTGTCCCCGGTCGACATCTGCATAAAGGCAATAAAAAAGACGGCCATTTCTGACCGTCTCAGGGGCTCTATATTGCATTGTGATGTATGGGGCGGGGTTTACGCTGCGGTTTCGTCCTCGATCCTTTTAAGCGCCTGTAAATGCGCCTCGGTGCGCTTGGCGAACCAGCATTTTTTAACACTATGCCAACGATACCCCGCGGCCTTGAGCGCGTCGCGCGTTTCCTGTGAGGGCTTAGAAGTGAAATAGACCTCGATACCGTCGAACTCGGCGTTAAACTCTACGCGAAGCGTTGCGAGCTTCGCCGGGGCTGTCTGGGGCTGATCCGCGTTAGCTTCTGCCGGTGCTGGGGCTTTGCTCTCGGCCTTGGCGGGGCGCTTCTCGGCTCTCGGAGCGCGGGGAACTATCTTCACGCTGCCGGGGCTTTGCAGGCATCCGAAGTAATAGAAATTAACATCAAAGTAATCTATCATTGCATCGCTATCGTCATAATTGAAGCTGTTCACATACTCGTCAACGGCTTTCACCGTGGCGCGGGTCCTGTCTGTCAGGCACTTGTAAAATGCGCCGTACTTGCTCCAAATTCTTTCAAATTCGGCTTTCTCCTCGGCCTTGTTCCAGCTGTTGAGGGTCCACACGCTGTTGCGGGTGGCCTTCCGCCAACACTCGGAAATATCATCGTCTGTCATTTCCTCATAAGCTTTGAAGATATCCGCCGGGGCTTCTTTCATGTCAACGTGCAGCTCCTGGCACATGGAAGCGTAGGCCGTGCGGACGCTGAAACGGTAGTCCGGGAAAAATTCCTTGATGTAAGCGCGTACAAGCTGCGCTATCTCCTTGAGGCTGCGCCCGGCTTCGTACCGTTCACCCTTCCAGCCGTTCGCGGTGTAAAACTCGCTGCGGGTGCTCTGGGCGGTTTCGGTGCTCTGCGCGGCTGTCTTGGCCTTGAGCACGGGGAACATCATGTCATACTCGTTATTGATCTCTTTCATGGTCTCGACGTCGCCGCCGCGGTCGGGGTGGTGGATCATGGCCAGCCGTCTAAATTCCTTCTTGAGTTCCTCAAGGTTTTTGCACTGTGTGAAGTATTTCATTTTTTAACCTCCGTTAATATCTGATCTGTCAGATGTGTTTTTCTTATTTACGTGTGTTATTATACACTGTTTAACAGTACATCGCAATTCGCAAAATGAACAAATAACGTACTGTTTAATAGTGCATATTGTACGGCTTGACAGTACACGAAAAGTTATATATAATGAGTGATGAAAGGGGGCTATTTATGGCCGTGAGTGATAGCAGGCGGCGAGCAAATAATAAATGGGATGCCGCCAACATGACAACGCTTGGATGTCGAATGAAACGATCTGACGCGGAGGACTTCAAAGCGGCGTGCAAGGATTCCGGAACAACCCCGAACGCCGTTTTTAATACTGCCGTTGCCGAATTTATGCAGGATTACGCAGAAGAAAAATTATTGAATGGAGGTATAAAACATGGGACAGACTGACAGCCAATTCAAGGCTTTTTTGCGTTTCGTTCTGGACGCCCTAAAAGACGCCGCAAACGAACCAGACGAGAAAAAGCGAACCGAGAAAATGAACAAAATTCTTGATAATCTTCAAAAATCGCTTGAGGATTAAACAAAACAGCAAGAGAGCAGGCCGGAAAACTTCGGTCTGCTCTCTTTTTATATAATTTGTACTGTTTAACCGTGCAAATTTGTGCACATTGCGTCTTGCGCTGTACTGTTAAACAGTGTATTATACATACAGTCAGACAAGCCCAGACGGGCGCAGGAGGTCAGAACATGAATAATAATATCTTGAAAAACGCTTTCAGCCTCAACCACAAAATAACGGTTTACGTTCCCGGAACCGTTGACGCAAGCACGGCAGGAGATACAAGCGCATACATGACCGAGGCCGCCGCGCTGCTGTCTGAGTGCTTCGGCGGCGCAACGTCAACGCCCGTCCGCGGGTACTGGATGAGCGAGGCGCACGGGCTTATTGCCGAAGATAACAACGCCGTGTTCGCCTATGCTGCGCAGTCTGCGCTTGATGAGCACTTGGACGATGTAGTTAATTTTGCCGTCCGTATGCGGGACGAACTGAAACAAGAGGCTGTCGCCGTCGAGCTGGACGGGACTATGTATTTTATTTGAGGAGGTTTCAAAATGGTTAAGTATGACAATTGCAAGAATTGCGTGAGCCGCTGCGAACATGCCGGAAAAGATCGAGAATTTATTTGCCCCGGCGGAAAGTCCTGCAAAGTGGTTTACACAACTGATGAGACAGCAAAAGCGGCGTCGGATTTTGTAGCCGCCATAAAGGAAATCGCAGGCAAGCCGGGAAATCTTGAAAACCTTGAGTCCTATTTATCGCAGCACTTCCCGGAATGGTTAGCGAAATTCGCGAATACCCCGGAAGATATAGCCGCGGAAATGCGGGAATTTGCAAGAATGGAGATATAGAAATGAGGCATCAAGAAACATTCCATTTCGTCGACACGGAAGAGCAGGCAAGGAAATTTGTTGAACAGCGCAGGAAGCAGCGGCGGAAAGCCTGGTACACCCCATGGAGCAGCGCAGACGGCAAAGAATCAAAATTTATTGTCTGGTACTATCTCTATTAACAGTTTGCCGGGGCTTTTCCCGGCAGTCTGTAAAAGCGTCTTGATTGCAAGGCGTTTTTACAGGCGTTGCGCCTAAAAAATACGGAGGTTTTGAAGATGGAAAGTAACATCAAAATTAAGGCCACGATCCCAGCGATGTATAAATTTTTCAGAGAAGATAGCGGCGTTCGTTATTACGAAATCAAGGATAAACGTTACACAAACGCCGAAATAAAGTCCATGCCGGACGCGGAGCGGAATAGTGAAAAATTTGTGTTTTCTGTTATTTATCGGCACATGGAATTAAACAAGCCGCTGTCGGGCACGTTCACTATTGAGACGCTGAAAAAAAAGATGGAAGCAGCGCAAGAGGAAAGAACGGAGATTGGGGCATGAGTACATTAAAAAAGCCCCTTTTTATTAACGGCATGTATAACCGCGAGGGCAAAAACTGCCGCGCGGATTTTGTGCGCGAGGTCAGCAACGGCGCGGAGTCGTACAAGCTTTGGACATGTACAGAGAAAAACCAATACCCCGCCAACGAGCGCGACAGGTATTTTCTTTATGTCGAGATCAACAGCTATTTAGTGCCGCTGCGGATGACAGATTATAAATTTACCGATGTTCTGGGCTTTTCCCCGGCTTGCGTAGAACTGTACGGCACGCGGGAGGAACGGGCGCGAGTTTGGCGGAGAACCGAAAACACGGACGCGCTGCGAGCGCAGGAAGAACCCGTAATAATTCGGTACGGCTCAGACCCGGCGCGGCAGGCGGATTATATCCGGGATCGTCTGCGCGTTCGCGTTCGTAATTACATCAACGCCCGCGACAACGGCGGCACGTTCGCCGACTTCGTCGGCGCGGCTGTCCTC